>Ga0114931_10000320_pt1 | contig 56844 bp, 53 predicted proteins | sample 2SBtaG_FD_89579 | JGI IMG/M metagenome (GOLD analysis project Ga0114931, IMG submission 89579) | Deep subsurface microbial communities from Kolumbo volcano to uncover new lineages of life (NeLLi) - 2SBTROV14_V59a metaG | ecosystem: Environmental > Aquatic > Marine > Volcanic | place: Kolumbo... | reverse complement strand
TCGATCCATGGATCGAGCCAGCGAAACTCACGCAGATGAAAAAGATTCGTCAGCAGGCGTTCGATACCGAGGCCCAGCAACAGCGCCACAAAATTCATTCGGTCATCCCATCGTGCGCAAGCATGGAAAACAGGCGCTCCCAGTCAAAAGACCGGCCCGGATCGGTCTTGCGGCCGGCCGCCACTTCACAATGACCGACAATGGGCGCCCCGGCCAGCGATGGGTAGGCTGCCTGCAACTTGCGAATCGTCGAGGCCAGTACTTCGTATTGTGCGTCCGTATAAGGAATATCGTCAGCCCCCTCAAGTTCTATGCCAATAGAAAAATCATTGCATTTTTCCCGCCCCCGGTAACACGAAACCCCGGCGTGCCAGGCTCGCTTGGACAGCGGGACATACTGCACAAGTTCGCCGTCACGGCATATCAGCAGATGGCTCGAGACGCGCAAATCGACAATTTCCGGGAAATACGGATGTGCCGCCGGGTCGACCGTGTTGGTAAACAACCGGTCGATCCACTCACCGCCAAATTCACCGGGCGGTAATGAAATACCATGCACGACGATCAATTCAGCGCAGCATTTCGCCGGCCGGTCATCGAAATTCGGCGAAGCGACCTGCCGCGCACCGCTGATCAACCCGGATTCTACGTCAATTTGGATCATCTCAAACACATCATTCGCAAGAACCCGGACAATAGCCCCTGTGTGCCCGGCTACCGGCTGATTCTATAATGACGCGATGGCACCGAGAATTTACCATCCGGGGGCACTGGCTGCAGGCGAATCGGTTATTCTGAACAGCGCTGCGACAACCCATGTCGGCAAATCCCTGCGGTTCGTCGAAAACGATGAGTTGTACCTGTTTAACGGCGACGGCTTCGACTATCGTGCGCGCATTATTCACGGCGAGCGAAACAGGATCGTCGTCGTTATCGAAGAATGCCTGCAGCCCATGACCGAGTCCCCGCTGGCCATTGCTTTGCTGCAGGGAATTTGCCGCAACCCGCGCATGGATATGCTGATCCAGAAGTCCACCGAACTCGGCGTTCATCGTATTATTCCCGTCAGTTGCCGGCGCAGCCTCGTTCGCATCGCAACAAATCGTGCGGCCCGGAAAATTACCCACTGGCAAAAGGTTGCGATCAGCGCCTGTGAACAGTGCGGGCGGGCACGAATTCCGGCCATCGTTCCGCCCTGTGATCCCGCGGCCGCATTTGCACAGCATCTGCCGGAAAATGCGACAAAGCTGTTACTCGATCCGGCCGGAGACAACTCCATGGAAACGGAACTGGTTGCCGGCAGGCCGGTCGCTCTGTTTATCGGACCGGAAGGCGGGCTGACGAATGCAGAGATCACGGATGCCGCAGACGCCGGATTCAGAAGAATCCGGATGGGTCCGCGTGTGCTGCGGACAGAAACCGCTCCGATTACCGCGTTGAGCATTATCCAGTTCCTGATCGGTGACCTGAAAAAGATGTAGCTGAAAATAAATCCGGTGCGGGCCGCACCCGCACCGGACGGAGAATCCTGCTTCAGGCCGCGGCAGCGACCTGTGCTTGCACAAGCGATTCGATCGTTCCGAGATCGGGGATCAGCGGATATTCGTTGATCATCCGGATCTGACAAATGATCGGCCCGTCATCCGGCCACTCTTGCCCGTCATGCAGCTGCATGACATCGCTGTTCACCCGGACGAGCTGCGGAAACCCCTCGGTGAACATTCCGAAAACGTGCCCGCTCAGGACGCCCGTCAGGCCGTTGAAAACGGCGATTCGAGTCCGCCCGCCCGGTTCTGTCGACGACATCTCACACAGGCTCTCGACGTTAATAACCGGTACCAGCAGATTATTCCAGCGGATGAAACCCTGAAACCAGTCGGCGGCACCGGCCGGGCGGTCTTTCGGCGGCGAGTAGCGAATAATCTCCGTGACACACGAACGCGGCACAATCAGGCGCGCCTGATGCAGCGGCACGAGCAGACTGTAAAGCTCTTCTACCGGGTCATTCATAACGTCAGCCCTGCCGGTTTTCACCGTACTCGGGCTCTTTGTCGAGCAATCGCCGAACTGCTGCGAGCAACACATCTTCCTGGTACGGCTTGCCAAGATAGTCGTTGACACCGAGTTCTATTGCACGGGCCTTGTGATTCTCGCTGACACGCGACGTAATCATGATGATGGGCGTATCCACGGTCTCGGGGTTATTTCGTACATGCATCGCAAATTCGTAGCCATCCATGCGCGGCATTTCTATATCGAGCAGGATAATGTCGGGCCGATGATCCCTGAGCATGCCTACTGCTTCAACGCCGTCCTTGGCCGTGATGACACGCATGTCATTGCGTTCGAGCAGACGTTGCGTGACACGACGCATCGTAATCGAATCATCGACAACGAGCGCGAGAGGCAACTCCGGCTCGGTTTCGACAGTCGACTGCCACTCTTCGAGCGGTTTGGGCGTCGTACGGACCAGCGCCCCGACATCGAGTATCACGACGATGCGCCCGTCGCCGAGAATCGTCGCACCGGAAATCCCGCGAATGGATGCGAGCTGACCGCCCACCGGCTTGACGACTATCTCGCGGCTATCGAGCATTTCATCCGTGATGAGCGCCGTGGAATTATCCCCGGCCTGCACGAGAATAATCGAAACGCGATCCTGCTCATCGGCGATCGCCGCCGGACCCAGGCCGAGGTAGCGCCCGAGGTGCCGCAATTGATAATCGCGCCCGCCATAGCTGATAACCGGGTTATCCTTGGCTAATTTCTCGTCAAATTCCGTGCGCGGGATGCGAATGACGCCTTCTACGCTCGGCAACGGTATCGCATAGAGCTCCGACTCGACCCTTACAATGAGCGCCTGCGTAACGGCCAGGGTGTAAGGCAGGTAAACGGTAAATGTGGTTCCGCAGCCCCTTTCGGTTTCGATATGCAGCGTACCGCCGAGCTTGGTGATCTCGCTCGCAACGACATCCATGCCGACGCCCCGGCCGGCCGCATGTGTCAACCGGTCGGCCGTCGAGAAACCCGAGCGCAATACAAATTGCAAAATCTCCTCATCGGTCAGATTTCCATTTTCTGCGACCAGGCCGAGATCCACCGCCTTGCGCCGGATCGATTCGATATCCATGCCGGCACCGTCGTCGGCGATCTCCATGACAACCTGCGAACCTTCCCGGCGCAGGTTGATCGAAATCCTTCCCACGTCCGGTTTATCCGCCGCGATACGCTCTTCGGGCGTTTCGATGCCATGGATAACGGCATTACGGATCATGTGCTCCAGGGCGGGCACCATTTTCTCCAGGACATGACGATCGATCTCGCCGCTACCCCGCACGGTCAGCTCGGCATGCTTGCCGTGTTCGACAGCCATTTGCCGGACCAGCCGGGACAGGCGGCCGGTATGCTGCTCGAACGGCACCATGCGCGTTCTCATCAGGCCATCCTGCAACTCTGCTGCGGTTCTTGCCTGTTGTACCAGCAAGGCCTCGGTATCGCCGGTCAGGTTCTGCAACAGATCCTTGAGACTGGCCACATCGCTCGTCGTTTCGCCAAGTGCGCGCGATAACTGCTGGATCTTCGAGTATCGCTCCAGGCTCAGCGGATCGAACGGTTCATCCGGACCCGCTTCCGACTGATGCTGATACAGGATCTGGGCCTCGGTAGCCATTTCCAGGTTGCGCAATTGCTCGCGCAACCGGATGACCGTCTGATCGAGCTCGACAAGATTGAACTGAATCTGGCCCAGCTGCTGGCTCAGCCGGGAATGAAAAATACTGACCTCGCCGGCGGCATTCAGCAGATTCTCCAGAACGGCCGGATCAACCCGGGCAAATTCGCGGCGGCCCCTGACAACCGGTTCTCGCGGTGCATCCGGTATCAGGGCCGCGAGATCCCCGGCGCCGGGCTTCGCCGGTTCTTCGAGTTCACGCGCAAGCTGACCGAGCTGATCGGTCGCCGGAATCGACGGCGGCCGATCCGCAGTGACTGCTTGATCCGGTTTTTCTTCCGGTTCTTCGACCGGGGGAACTTCCGCCCCGGTTTCCGCCTCCGGCTCCTGGATTCCGGCTTCCGCCTCCGCAGTTTCCGCTTCCGGAGCAGATTCAGCCTCGGCCTCCAGTTCTGCGTCAAGCCCGGATTCGGCTTCGACCGGCTCTGCTTCAATCTCAGGCGCAGACTCGTCGACGGCCATACCCAGCGATTCCTGGAGTTGTCGCTGTATGGTTTTGGCCGGTTCGGCACAAATGCCCTGCTCGATCTGATCGCGCAGGCGATGCAACTCGTCGACGGACGACCGCAGAAGATTCAACCGTTCTTCGTCCTGATCGAGTCCGCCGTCTGCCATGCGCGCCAGCAGGGTTTCGAGCTCATGACTGAAATTACCGAATGCCATCAGGCCGGCCATGCGCGCGCCGCCCTTGAGTGTATGCAGATAACGCTGCAACTCGGCCAGGGCCGAATCACCGAGCTTGCCGTCCGTCCGCTGTTCCAGCGCTGCGTCCGTACCTTCAAGAATCTCGGCGGCTTCTTCGGAAAATATTTCCGCTATTTCCGCATCGAATTCCGGTGTTTCTTCGGCAGGTGCAGATGCTTCAACCGCGACGGCATCGGCCTCGACAAACGGCGGCAGCGACTCCTCCGCCGCAGTCTCCGACTCGGCCACCAGGGCCTCTGTCTCTGCGTCGAGGGCGTGCAGCCTGGCCTGTAATTCCCGTGTATCCGGCGGTTCGGGAATTTCACCGGACAGAAAATCGAGAATCTGCACCATGGCCGTTGCAGAATCGGCACAGGCACTGACGACCGATTCGTCGATCGATAAATCGTGATCATAGGCCCGCCGAATCAGGCTGTTGAGCGGCCGCGTGATGTCGGCGGCCACCTCGGCGTTAGCCATCGTGACACTGCCATGCAGCGTATGACACGCCCTGTATAATTCTTCCGTCACGGCAAACGGCGGCACGCCGTCGCGGGATTCGGCAACGAAGGTGTTGATGACTTCGAGATGCCCGGCTGTTTCCTTTGCCAGGATCTCAAGCAGCACCACATCCATCCCGCCCCTGTCTTCGGGGGCCAGAGACTCCCCGGATAAGTCGTCGCCGGTCGTCGCCGCCTCGGCTTCCTCGACGACTTCCGGCTCCTCTTCGTCCACCACGGCCGGCGCCTCTTCAGGATGCAGGAATCCGGCCCCCTCGCGCATCAGCGCATCGATATCCGTGTGCGGCTTCTCTCCCACTTCAAGCTGCTCGAGCAGCTCGGGCAGCGCATCGATAGCGCGATGCAAAAAATCGGTGAGTGCCGGCTGCACTTCCAGAGTTCGATTAATTAACCGGTTCAGCAAATCCTCGATTGACCAGCAATACTCGCCGATCTGCTCGGCGCCGACCGTTCGGCCGCTGCCTTTGAGGGTATGAAAAGACCGCCGGACCGAAATCAGCGCCTTGTGATTACTGTCATCCTGCTCCCAGAGCGGAAAGTTTTTGGCTATCGATTCTATTTCTTCACCGGCTTCCTCGATAAACAGTTCGAGTAATTCCGGATCCACGCCGTCCCCGGCCGCGGCCGACAACACCGGCATGATCTCGGTTCGAGACGCCACCATCGTCGGTTCGTACTCCGGAATCTGCACGGTCGCCGTCATGCCGGAAACATCGATATCCGTGACCTTTGCCGCCACCGCGGCCTGTTCAGCTTCGTGCAATGCATCGAGGCAATCCCGGGCATTGTCGAGCATATAGACCGGTTCCTTCCTGCCGGCCTGTAACGTTTCCATGTAGTACTCGAGACTGACGATCGCATCTGCCAGCAGGTCAAACCGGCGCATATCGACCGCAGCCTGGCCGGCGTGCACGAGATTGCCGATCGTATCACCGATCTGCTCGACCACGGATACGGCGGTCTCCTTGCCGAGAATCATCAGGCCTGCGGTAATACCGCGCAGATATCCCGGTACGGCGTCGAGCAGTGATCCGTCTTCCGGCCGATCGAGTATCTGTGCGACTGCATCTTTGACCCGGGCGAGATTGACGACGCATTCGCGCATGACAGCCTGCATGACTGCCTCATAATCCTTGTCCCGACTTTCCGGTCCGGCCATACCGGCTTTCTCGTCTTCGGGATGTACGAGACCCAGCAAATCATCTTCGAGCCGATCCTCGACACTGAGCAGGGCCGCCGCCATCTCGATCAGCATCGTATCGTCGACGCTCTCGCCGGCATCGATGATCGCTTGCAGATCCGTACGCCTGCTCTGAATGATTTCCCGCAATTCGCCAAGCCCGAGCACACCGAGCGTATCGCCAATTTTTTTCAGCAATTCGATCTGCGGAACGAGTTCCTCGACGTGCTCCATGCCGGTACGCACATAGATATCCAGAACGTCCTTGACGCGCGCGAGATCGTCGCGAATCGCCTGGGAAACGGTTTTCAACAATTTCGTGCCCGGCGCACCGAGGTTTTCACGCACGACTTCTACCTGTTCATCACCGGACACCAGGTCGGACAGGTCGAACAGGGCACGCACGGCTGAAACGCGTTCGCCCGTCGTTGTCGCCCGAGAGATGTAGTACAGGAAATTATTGACGAGTTCGGTCGGCGGCTGTTCGGCGTATCGGTCCTCGCCAATGACCGGCAGCCGCTTCATCTCGCGATCAGCCTGCCCCATCAGGCGCTTGAGCGACACGCTGGGCTCCAGCCCGCCGTCGATCAACGCTTCGGTAATGCCGGTGACGACCCACCACAATTGATATACAGCCCGGGTACGAGCCGCACGATGGAGGCGCTCCGCAACCTGGCCGAGTTTTTTCAGGTTTTCGTTAACGTCGGTACCCTTGATCCAGCCCATCAAGGCGAGCTGAAACCGGGGGCGCAATTCCCTGCATAACGCCGCAACGTCTTCACCGCTGGAATAGGTCGGTTTGCCTTCACCCTGTTCGTCATCGTTCGCCGTAAGATTGATCAGCAGCAAAGTACTTTCCGACAGCAGGGGACGACCACGGGCGGCACGCAGGTCATTGAGCAACGGCAGGAGCACGAGCGGAATATCGCGGCCACCGTTGATAATCAACTCGACGTAGGCCGGCAGCTGAACCACGGCACGACTCAGGGCTTCCAGCGCCTCTTCCGAACCGCCATCGTGACGCCGCGTCTTTTCAAGATAGCGGCAAGTCTCTTCCATCTCTTCGGTCAGCAGGCTCGCCCCGTAGGTTTAGGTCATGCGCAGCACGCCATTGGCCGAATGCAACAGCTTGAGACAGCGTTCCATCGTCTGCGGACCCGATCCGCCGTCTGCGTATCGCTCCAGCATTGAACGAATGTCGTCAAACGTTACCGCCAGCTCCTCGCCGACAATATTCAGGGATTCAGTAACAAGTTCTTGCATGCTGGCAATTGCCGATGGCCTGTTTCGATTCCGTTCAGGCAGTCTGTTGATCTGCGAACTTGACCTCTTCTGATTCCGAATCCGGATTCGGGAAAGCATCCGAATCCAGGTCCGGATCCGGCGAATCTCCGGCCGGTCCGGAATCCGGACCGGTTTCGGCGACGAAATCCCGCGACCCGTATTCATCGTCTGCCGGCAAACGGAAACCGGCAACCGATTCACGCAATTGCGCCGCCAACTCGGCGAGTTCGCGAATGGACCCGGTCGTGGCCTGCGTATTGGCTTCGGTTCGGGAATTGATTTCCTGCAACATGTCGACGCTGCGGGTCACTGCCGCAGCCGCTGTCGACTGGCCACGGGCGGAACTGGAAATATTCTGTACCAGCGATGCAATCTGGTTCGAGACCTGTTCGATCTCCTCGAGTGCCGCGCCGGCATTCTCCGCCAGCAGTGCGCCGCCGACGACATCCGTCGTGCTGCGCTCCATCGACACGACCGCCTCGTTCGTGTCGGCCTGGATCGTACGCACGAGAACCTCGATCTGTTTCGTCGCATTTGCCGAACGCTCCGCCAGCCGCTGCACTTCGTCGGCCACCACGGCAAAACCACGTCCGGCTTCACCGGCCATGGAAGCCTGAATCGAGGCATTCAGGGCGAGGATATTGGTCTGATCCGCGATATCGTTGATCAACTCGATAATGTTGCCAATCTCCTGCGAGCTCTCTCCGAGTCGCTTGATGCGCTTTGCCGTATCCTGAATGGTCTCGCGAATCGTATTCATGCCTTCTATCGTGCGACGAACGGCATCGCCGCCTTTGTGCGCAACATCCACCGAGTGCCGTGCTACGTCGGAAGAACGTTCGGCATTCCCGGAAATTTCTTCAATCGAGGCAGCCATCTGCAGAATCGCCTGCGAGGCTTCTTCGATCTGCTTGGATTGTTCGGCTGTTGCATCGGCGAGCTGCTGGGCGGTCATGTCGGTCTGGCGCGCGGCACCGTCGACGCGTATGGCGCTGTCGTTCAGCGTGACGACGAGTTCGCGCAAGGCCTCGATCGCGAAATTGATCGAATCGGCGATTGCGCCGGTGATGTCTTCGGTAACCGTGGCCATGATGGTCAGATCGCCGTCGGCGAGACTGCCCAGCTCGTCGAGCAGGCGCATGATCGCAGCCTGATTCTGCTCGGTTTGCTCGGTTTGCAGATCGGCGGCCTTGCGAACATCGCGCTGCCGGTACCAGAGCACGGCCATGATCAGGAAAATGAACAACGCCACGACCGTCAACGCCAGCACCGCCGTATCCTGCATGGCCGAAGCGCCTCTGTCGCCCTGTGCCACGCCGCTCGATGCCAGCGCGGTATCGAGCGCATTGAGCTGTCCGGCAACGGCATTGAGTGCAGCAAGATCCTCGGTAACCGCCAGCACGTTGCGTACATTATCACTGATGCGCGAAACGGTATTGGCCAGCGCCGCCAGTGCATCGGCCGACTCGGCATCGGACACGGCACGAAGCCCGAGGCTCGGATCGCCTTTTTCGAAGCCGCGTACGATCTGCGTCAGCGCCATCTCCCGGTCAAGCAGCTGCTGAGTGACATCGGCAAGGACCGCCGAACCTGCGGACAGGCTCCGGATATTCTCGCGCATGCCTCCGGCCAGCAAACGCAACCGTTCGAGCTGGGCGACGACTACCGGCTTTCCCTGGATGACGATAGCTTCCTCGAGCCCGTTCGCCGCATCGTCGAGCTGGGGCAGTAAAACATCGAGTTCGGCGCCGGCAAAAGTCAGCGTCTCGTGTGCCCGCCAGTTTTTTTCGAGCGTTTCGAGCCCGGTCGTCAGGTTTCGTAATGCCTTTGACTGCTCGGCCGACAAACCCCGGGCATTCAATTTCGCCAGAGACCGGTGCGCCTTGCCCAGCGATTCCAGCGCATCCGGTGACGACGAAGACAATGCCGATCTGGCCACGAGTAGCGCGCTGCGCGCCTGCTCCAGGGTTACCGCCGCCGCATTCGCCTGTCGCGACCCGCCATCGCGCGATCCGGTGAACAGCAGGGCCAGGGCGCCGAGCAGCAGGAAAGCTCCAAGCGCTGCCAGCAGCGGCATCAGATTGTCTGAACGGGCTTTATTAGTCATCTGTCGTACCTTTTTAAAAGCGCGGGGCCGGCAAACCCGAATCCGGGCAATCAGGATCCTGCCATTCGATCATGCCGCCGCACGTTGAAATTCTTCGCTGCTCTCCAGCCGTTCGACGCTAAAGACCGGCCAATGTTCCAGACCGCGTTCATACGCGCCGTCGAGGAACTGGTCACAGCCCACCAAGGTCTGTGGCACCTCGCCTGACCGCTCGGTATCGAGAAAACGCCTGAAACCGAATACCTCGTCCACAATGAGCCCTACGGATAAATCACTGCCCTTGATAACAAGAACCCGTGCATCGCGCTGTCCGGTGAACCGGCCCGCACCGAGAAAAGATTTCAGATCGATGATCGGCAGCAAGTGTCCACGGACATTGGCCAGCCCCCGTACCCATGACTTCGCACCGGGCACGCGCGCAATCAGGGCCGGAACCATCAGAACCTCGCGAATATCGTCACGCGCCACGATGAACTGCTCGTCAGCAAGCCGGAAACCGATACCGACCCATTCCTCGCCATCGACATCATTACGCGACGTGCCGGCCAGGGCCGCCTTACTGCGCCGTTCCAGCTCGCGCAACAAATCGAACGGCCTGTCCCGCAAATTGCGTAAATCGGTGCCGGCCGTGTCCGACATCAGTTCAGGTTGGCCTGCACGGCAGCGACGAGCGCTGCATCGTCGATCGGTTTCATCAGGTATTCGACCGCCCCCTGGCGCAACCCCCAGACCTTGTCCGTTTCCTGATCCTTCGTCGTCACCATGACGACCGGAATCTCGGCCGTCATCGGATTCTTTGCCAGCTGGCGGGTGGCCTGAAACCCGTTCATCCCCGGCATGACGATATCCATCAGAATCAGGTCGGGTAATCGCGTTTCGGCGATCGCAATGGCCTCTTCGCCGTCGTTCGCCACGACAGTTTCAAAACCGTGCTTTTCCAGCGCCGTCGAGATAACGTGCTGTTCGGTGGGTGAATCATCAACAATCAACACGAGCGACATGGCTCCACTCCCGTGTGTCATCGAGAAACCTGGCTGGCTATTGCCCCCAGCAACTCATCTTTCGTAAAAGGCTTCGTCAGATAGTGTTCGGAACCGACGATCCGGCCGCGGGCCCGGTCGAACAGGCCGTCCTTGCTCGACAGCATGATGACCGGCGTGTCGCGGAACGTCTTGTTGTGCTTGATCAGCGAACATGTCTGGTAACCGTCCAGTCGCGGCATCATGATATCGACGAAAATCACGTCGGGCTGATGGTCGGCAATCTTGGCCAGCGCGTCGAACCCGTCGATTGCCGTATAAACGGTACAGCCCTCCTTCGACAGCAATGTCTCGGCGGTACGCCGGATCGTTTTACTGTCATCGATGACCAGTATTTTGAGCCCGCCCAGTTTCGGCGCAGTATCCGGCGCCGTTGATACCTCAGTCGCTTCAGTCATCACATACCTTTAACATAACGTATTCAATACACGAAGACGGTACTGCTGTCGACTCATCAGAGAATGACGCCGGAGAATTTCCCTTAACCTTCAAATTGCGCCAGAACCGCCATCCACCCATCACAATGGCTTTGCCCGCTAACCCGCTCTCCCGTGCCCGGAGAATAATACCCGCCCGGAGGTGATATTTCAGCAGGTCTGCGACAGAATTGAGACACAGGTATCGTGGAGAAAATAATGAGTGACATAAGGCTCGGGGTCGTCATGGATCCAATCGGCCAGATAACCCCGGCAAAAGACAGTACGCTTGCCATGTTGCTGGAGGCCCGGGCCCGCGGCTATGACATCCGGTATTTTGAACAGGCCGATCTGCGCCTTGAAGACGGCGAGTCCCGGGGGCTCGGCCGGACCCTGAGCGTCGCCGACGAGCCGGCAAGCTGGTATCAGCTCGGTGATGCAGTCGATCAGCCGCTGGCCGACCTCGATGTCATTCTGATGCGCAAGGACCCGCCGTTCGATACCGAATACATCTTCACCACCTATATCCTGGAACGTGCCGAACTGGCCGGGGTACTGATCGTCAACCAGCCCAACAGCCTGCGGGACATGAATGAAAAAATGTTCACGGCCTGGTTCCCGGAATGCTGTCCGCCAACGCTGATCACCCGTTCGATGAACCAGCTGCGCTGCTTCCTCGAAGAACAGGGAAAAATTGTCATCAAACCGCTCGACGGCATGGGCGGACGATCGATATTCGTCGTCGATCACGGCGACAACAACGCCAACGTGATTTTCGAAACACTGACCGATTACGATGCGAAATTCTCGATGGCGCAGAAATACATCCCCGAAATCACCGACGGCGACAAGCGCATCCTGCTAGTCAACGGTCAGCCGGCGCCACGCGTGCTGGCCAGAATCCCGCCGCCGGGCGACAACCGGGGCAATCTCGTCGCCGGGGCCCAGCCGGAAGTTCGCGGATTGACGGATCGTGACCGCTGGATCTGTGAACGCGTCGGGCCGGTACTGCGCGAGCGCGGCGTGCTGTTTGCCGGGCTGGACGTCATCGGCGATTATCTGACGGAGATCAATGTAACGAGCCCGACCGGAATCCGCGAACTCGCCAGGCTGGCAGGGCTCGACATTGCCGGGCAGCTCATGGATGCGATCGAAACCCGGCTGCGGAAACGCAGCGCCTGACGAACCCTTCAACGCCGTCAGCGCCGTCCGGGTATGAGTCGAAAAATCCAGGTGCGTTTCGCAGGGACGCCGGTCGGCAAGCCGCCCCCGGAAAAAGGCCCGGAATCGCGACGAAGACCGCCCTGCTCTCTGCTCGCCGTGTTTCTCCTGCACTGCGCAGCCCTGCTGACCGGCTGCGCCCCGGCACCCGGACCGGTCAGCCACCAGGCCACGATCATCGCGCTCGGCACGCTGGTCAACGTTGAAATCATCACAACCGATGACCGGCTCGCCGAACAGGCGGTCGACGAATTGCGGGTACTGCTCGCCGAACTCGGCCGAAACTGGTATGGCTTCGGTGACGGTGAACTCGGCCGGGTCAATGCCGCACTGGCAGCCGGCGGCACGGCTGAAACGACACCGGATCTCAGCGCGCTGATTGCCCGCAGCCTTGCCTTTCGCGCCTTGAGCGACGGCTTGTTCGATCCTGCCGTCGGAAACCTGGTCAAATTGTGGGGTTTCGCCGATTTCGATGCGCCGGCACGAACGCGCGTGCCCCCATCCGGGGCCGCCATCGAAGCCTGGCGACTCAACCGGGCAAGTCTGCACGTATCGGTAAGCGGGCAAACGATCAGTGCAACAAATCCTGTCACCCTGGACCTCGGCGGAATTGCGAAAGGAACGGTACTTGCACGTGCAACGCAATTGCTCGAACGACTCGGCATTCATGACGCTATGATCGATGCCGGCGGCGACATCCGGGTTCTGGGCTCTCACGCAGGACGCCCGTGGCGTGTCGGTATTCGCGATCCGGGCGCCGACGGCATCGTTGCGACGGTCAGGCTCGGTCCCGGCGAGAGCATCGTGACCTCAGGCAACTACGAACGATATTTCGACCATGAAGGCCACCGCTACCAGCATGTGCTGAACCCCCTGACCGGACGACCCGTCGAAAGCACCGCCGGCGTCACGGTCATCCACACCGACCCGGAACTCGCCGATGCCGCCGCCACGGCCCTGATGGTCGCGGGTCCGGGCCGATTCAGCGAGATCACCGGGCGCATGGGCATTACCGTCGCCCTGCTGATAGACACCCGTGGCGGGATGCACATGACGCCCGCCATGGCACGGCGCATGGGCATTACGGCAACGGACGATCGGTAAATCCGGCCTGTCCGCCGAGCGTGAAAGCGCCTTTTGTGACCTGATCCCACCCTGACCGGTGCCGGTGCGTATAATAGGCAAATCAGTAGCTGCGGCTGAGGCGCAAACAGATTTCGCTGATCCAGGCATATGAGCCCATCAACAGCCAATACGAGTCGCCCATCCCTGTCCCGGGCCGTCGATCCCCGGCTCTTCATGCCATGGTCGGAGGCCGCCTCGCGCAATCGCCTGTCATCGACGCTGTTTCTGGCCGGACTGCTTCACGGCATCATTTTGCTTGGCGTGACCTTTACGAGCGAGGATGCGCCGCCGGGACCGGCAGTCACTTCCTTCGATGTCGTACTCGTCACGAACACGGTGCCCGACCGGCTGGACAAGAGCAATGCCGAGCTGCTCGCACAACAGAACAAGATCGGTGCCGGCAATACCGACCTCCCGATGCAGCTGAAAACCGCCATGAACCAGTTGCAACCGGCCGACACACTGGGGCCGGAACAAACCGGCCAGAAACGCCTGCGCCAGCCCGACCCGTCGGCAACCCGCGATCGACCGACGATCGTTGCCCGGTCGCTGTCGGCCCGGCTTGCTATCCCGCAACGACACGATGCGCGTGAATATAACGAACAGCAACAGGCACGGTCTTTCGTCGGCGAGGCAAATGCGATAGAAATCATCAACAAGCCCGAGCCGGAAACGTTGATCAGCGATACCGAGCCGCGCGAACTGATTATCAGCGCAAACACCCGCGAAGCGCGGATTGCCGCTTACCTGAATCGCTGGAAAAACCGCATCGAACGGGTCGGCACACTGAACTTTCCGCGCATTGCCGGCAGCGCCGGCCTGACCCGGTTTCCGACGCTCGAGGTCGCCATCAATTCTGACGGCGAACTGAAGGAAGTCATCGTTCGCAATTCTTCGGGCATCCGTGCCCTGGACCAGGATGCGATGAACATCGTCAAAATCTCGGCACCGTTCGATCCTTTCCCCGAATTTCTGCGGGCAGAATACGATGTCCTGCGATTCGCCTATGAATGGCGGTTCACCGACGGCCTCGTATCGTCACGGCTATTGACCGTTGCCCCCCGGTGAAACAGGCCACATGAACGCCGAACCAGGAAAGCCAGGCTGATGGGTGAATCAAACAATCTGGCCGGACACCTGCTGATCGCCATGCCCGCGATGATGGACCCGAACTTCTCGCGGACCGTGACCTATATCTGCGAACACAGCGAACAGGGTGCGCTCGGACTCGTCATCAACCGGCCGCTCGATATCGACCTGGGGGAAATTTTTACCCAACTGGAACTGGAAAATTTTGACGAGGAAATCGCCGCCCGTCCCGTGTTGCACGGCGGTCCGGTACACATGGAACGAGGTTTCGTCATCCATGAGGCAGAAGAACAATGGGAAAACTCCACGACAGTCAATGATTCAATCCAGGTGACGACCTCACGGGACATCCTGGTCGCAATGGCCAGCGGACACGGCCCCAGGCGGGCCACTGTCGCCCTTGGCTATGCCGGGTGGGGTGCCGGCCAGCTTGAGAACGAAATTCTGGAGAATTCCTGGCTCAGCGCACCGGCCAATAAGCAGATAATTTTTGAAACGCCGTTTGCGGACCGCTGGCAGCAATCGGCCCAACTGCTCGGTATCGACCTGTCTACGATCAGCTCCGAAGCCGGCCACGCCTGACCCCGGAATGATTCAGCAATAAACGACACAACCTACAAAAACTCTGCACTGGCATTCGATTTCGGCGAACAACGCATCGGCACGGCATTTGCCAACCGGGTGACCGGTACGGCCGTCGCATTGAAGACCTTGCCCGCCCGCGACCGGACGGCTGTTCATCACGCCATCGCGGCGCTGATCGGAGAATGGAAACCCGACACACTGGTGATCGGCGTGCCCTATAATATCGACGGCACAGACTCCGGGCTGACCAATCTGGCCATCGATTTCGGAATTCGGCTCGGCGAGCGATATAAATTGCCGATTGAACGGGTGGACGAACGCCTGACCTCGATGGAAGCCCGGATGATGCTGTCCGAGCAACGCCGCACCGGGCAGCGCCGTCGCCGGATACGCCGCGAAGACATAGACAGCCTGGCGGCAAAGCTGATAGCCGAAACATGGTTGCGCCTGGACCGATAACGACCGGACAATGGAAAACGAAGTCATCACCGCCGACCAGCTGACGCCCTCGGGCCAGCTCAGGCACTTGTTGCAACTGCAGGGGCTCGACCGAAACATCGTGCTTGCGATACTGGACCGCGCGCAGGGTTATGTACGGCCCATTGGCGCAATGCCCGCTCGCGACGATTGCCTGGCCGGGCGGACCGTCGCCAATCTGTTTTTCGAGGCCAGCACACGCACGCGCGCGTCTTTCGAGCTCGCGGCCAAGAGAATGAATGCCGACGTCCTGAACCTCGACGTTAATATGTCTTCGAGGAAGAAGGGCGAGAGTATCCTCGATACGATTTATACGCTGCAGGCGATGAGTGTCGGCATTTTCGTCGTTCGCGACGCCTCGGCCGGTATCCCCGCGTTGATCGCAAACAAGGTCGAACCGCACATCAACGTTTTGAATGCGGGCGAATCGGATGTCTCTCATCCGACCCAGGGCCTGCTCGATATGCTCACGATACGCCAGCACAAGGGCCGGCTCGATGGCCTGACCATCACGATCATCGGCGATATCGCACACTCGCGTGTGGCACGCTCGCTGACCGAAGGCCTGCGCATTCTGGGCAGCAACACGATTCGTCTCGTCGCCCCGCCGGGACTGGAACCGGACCCGGCGCTCTATCCCGGCATGCAAATTACCAACGGCATGGACGACGCCATGCAAGACGCCGATGTACTGGTCACACTGCGCATACAAAAAGAACGCATCAAGGAAAAGTCGAGCCTGATGACAGATCACGAATATCTCGAAGCCTACGGGCTGACCAGCCAGCGTCTCAGACTCGCCCGGCCTGACGCCATCGTCATGCACCCGGGGCCTATGAATCGTGACGTTGAAATCGAGGGTATCGTGGCTGACGGTCCGCAGAGCGTCATTACCCAGCAGGTCACCAATGGTCTCGCTGTCCGCATGGCCATACTCGCGACAATTGCCGAAAACCAGTCCGGGATAATCCCCGGATGAGCAAGAACAACCGCAACACGATCTGCATCGAAGATGCAGGCGTGCTGCAGCAAACGGCCTTTGCCGGCGACCAGTATGTGTTGCGCCTCGCCGCACCGCGTTGCGCCTCGCGCGCACAGCCCGGCAGCTTTATCCATGTCAGGTGTGCCGACGATCTGCCGATGCGCCGACCGCTGTCTATCATGCGGGTGAATGCGGACAAAGGCTGGATCGAAGTTTTGTACAAGATCGTGGGGCAGGGCCTGAACCGCCTGGCCGGTGCCGCGAAGGGTGAGATCATCAACCTGCTCGGCCCGATCGGAAACGGTTTCAGACCCGACTCCGGACGACCGACGGCCATGTTGATCGGCGGCGGCGTCGGTATCCCCCCGCTGATATTTCTGGCCGAACACATCCACGCCGGTCGCTGGAAAGATGCCCGACCCGTCGCTTTCTTCGGCTCGGAGATCCCGTTCCCGTTCGAACTCGTCGACAGCGATGTCGCGCTGACGAACGTACCGGCCGCGACGAACCGCGCCATCGCACTGCTCGATACAAAAGGTATTCCGTCCCGCCTGGCAACGACCGGTGGATTTGCGGGCTGTTATGCCGGTTTCGTCACCGAACTGGCCGGTGAGTGGCTTGCGGCGCTGTCATCGGCTCAACTCGAGAAAATCGCCCTCTATGCCTGCGGACCCGAACCCATGCTCGCAGCCGTCGCCGGGCTGGCCCGCAGGTTTGATCTGCCGTCACAATTGTGCCTGGAAGAATTCATGGCCTGCGGGGTCGGGGGTTGCGCCGGGTGTGCCGTAGAGGTGCAGGCGGGCGGGGAGACAGCGATGAAAAGGGTGTGTGTGGATGGGCCGGTGTTTGAGGGGGCAGCGGTTTATCCGGGGTGAACGGGCCTGATTTCAGCGTGGTTCCCCCTGATCCGCTCCCCCGATCATCACCCGAAATGAATCTGCGACTCGAGGTTGGCGCGTGAATCGGCGTTCGCCAGCGCCTCGTCCATCGTTACCTTGCCCTCGTGGTAGAGCTTGAGCAGTGACTGGTCGAATGTCTGCATGCCCTGCTCGGTACTGTCGTAAAATGACTCTTTGACTTTGCTGATGACACCGCCCTGAATCAGCTCGGCAATGCGCGGCGTGTTCAGCATGATCTCGACCGCGGCGTGGCGATCGCCGCCGACGACGCGGACCAGGCGCTGGGAAATGATTGCGCGCAGGTACTGGGATAAATCCATGTATACCTGCGGATGCTGGTCCTCGGGAAAAATATTAATGATCCGGTCCAGGGTCTCGGGTGCATTATTCGAGTGCAATGTTGCAATAACGAGGTGTCCAGTACCGGACAGGTCAATCGCGGCCTGCATCGTTTCGCGATCGCGGATCTCGCCGATCAGAATAACGTCCGGCGCCTCGCGCATCGCGCTTTTCAGGGCATGCATATAGGATTTTGTATCGGTACCGATCTCACGCTGGTTGATGATGGACTTTTTATTTTCGTGCAGGAATTCGATCGGGTCTTCGATCGTGATGATATGTGACGAAGTTTTTTCATTGCGGTAATTAACCATGCCCGCCAGCGTCGTCGATTTGCCGCAACCGGTCGCACCGACCATCAGGATCAGCCCGCGCCGGAACATGACAAGTTCCTGCAAAATCGGCGGCATGCCCAGATCTTCGAGGTTCGGCATATCGGTCGAGATATACCGCATGACCATCGCAATATTGCTGCGCTGGTGAAATACATTCACGCGAAAGCGCCCCAGACCCGGCTTGGAGATCGCGAAATCGATTTCGAGCTCACGGGTAAATTCCTCCATCTGCTCCTCGGTCATGACCTCCATGGCGGCCTGGCGAACCATCTTTGGCGTCAGGTCAAGCTTATTGACAGGCATGATCTTGCCGTCGATCTTGATCTTGACGGGGGCATGACAGGTCAGAAAAAGGTCGGATGCTTTCTTGTCGACCATCAGATTAAACAGAGGCTGCACATTCATTTAACGTCTACCCATCCAGTCCATTAGTGATTGCCGATCGAACAGATCAGCCTAAATGTGTCCCTTCTTCTTCGTCGGCCAGCGACAGGCCCTTGGCCCGCTCTTCGGCATCGTCCTTGTCGCGCTTGCCTTCGAGCTTGATACGCAGGCGCAGCTCGTTCTTCGAATCTGCATTACGCATCGCGTCCTCGTAACCGATCTTGCCGGCCTCGTACAAATCAAACAGATCCTGATCGAAAGTTTTCATGCCCAGACGGTTGCTCTTTGCCATGATTTCCTTGATCTGCGCAACCTCGCCCTTATAGATCAAATCGGAAATCAACGGCGACTTCAGCATGATTTCCATGGCTGCGATACGTCCCGTACCGCCCTCTCTCGGCAACAGGCGCTGGGAGATCAGAGCCTGGATGTTCAGCGACATATCCATCAGGAGCTGGCCGCGTTTTTCCTCGGGAAAAAAGTTGATTATCCGGTCGAGTGCCTGGTTGGCACTGTTGGCATGCAGTGTCGCGAGACACAAGTGTCCTGTTTCGGCAAACTGGATACCGTATTCCATCGTTTCCCGATCGCGAATCTCGCCGATCATGATCACATCAGGCGCCTGGCGCAGCGTATTCTTCAGCGCGGCATACCAGGATTCGGTATCGACACCGACCTCGCGCTGGGTCACGACACAGCGTTTGTGTGCGTGAACATATTCGACCGGATCTTCGATCGTCACGATATGTCCGCGTGAATTTTCGTTGCGATGTCCGATCATCGCAGCCAGGGTCGTCGATTTACCCGAACCGGTCGCACCGACAAGTATGACGAGACCACGCTTTGTCATGGCAATTTCTTTCAGCGTACCGGGCAGCTCGAGGTCGTCGACAGTCGGAATCTTGGTGACGATCTGGCGCAGAACAGCCGCGACAGAGCCCTGCTGAATCAGCGCGCTGACCCGGAACCGGCCGATGCCCTGCGGGCCAATGGCAAAATTACATTCTTTCGTCGCATCGAACTCGCGAGCCTGCTTGTCATTCATGATGGCGCGAACGATAACCGCACTCTGTTCGGGCGTCAGGGATTCCTCGGCTGCACGGTGAATCTCGCCGTCGATCTTGATGGCCGGCGGGAATCCGGCCGTGATAAACAGGTCGGAACCGTTTTTTGCCACCATTTTCTTCAGCAGCCCTTGCATGAGCCGTGTCGCTTGATCGCGTTCCATACGATTTTTCCTTTACGAACCACCAGGCGCCGGTACGCCCGGATCAGAAGTTCTCCTTGTTGGCAGCCCGGTACCGGGCCTCTTCCTTGTTGATGATCCCCTTGGCCAGCAACTCGGTAAGATTCTGGTCCAGCGTCTGCATGCCGGCCGCCTGGCCGGTCTGAATCGCCGAGTACATCTGGGCGATCTTGCCCTCCCGGATCAGGTTCCGGATGGCTGCATTACCGATCATGATTTCGTGAGCCGCAACGCGTCCGCCGCCGATGCGCTTGAGCAGTGTCTGGGAAATCACGGCACGCAGCGATTCGGACAGCATGGATCGCACCATTTCCTTTTCGGCCGCCGGGAAGACATCGACGACGCGGTCGATAGTCTTGGCCGCCGAACTCGTATGCAGCGTGCCGAACACCAGGTGGCCGGTCTCGGCCGCGGTCAGTGCGAGTCGAATAGTTTCCAGATCGCGAATCTCGCCGACCAGAACAACATCCGGATCTTCTCGCAGGGCCGAGCGCAGCGCTTCGGCAAATCCCAGCGTATCGCGGTGCACCTCACGCTGGTTGATCAGAGAACGTTTGCTCTCATGCACAAATTCGATCGGATCCTCGATGGTCAGAATATGGTCCGGTTTGTTGTCGTTGATGTAATCGACCATGGCTGCCAGCGTCGTCGACTTGCCCGAACCGGTCGGACCGGTCACCAGGACAATGCCGCGCGGATACATCGCTATATCCTTGAAAATAGCCGGGGCCATCAAGTCCTCCAGCGTCAGAATATCGGACGGAATCGTGCGGAATACGGCGCCGGCGCCCCGCGCCTGGTTAAATGCATTGACACGGAAACGTGCGAGTTCCGGAATTTCGAACGAAAAATCGGTTTCGAAGAACTCCTCGAAGTCCTTGCGCTGCCGATCGTTCATGATGTCGTATATCATGCTGTGCACGTCTTTGTGCGACAGTGCCGGCATGTTGATGCGCTTGACGTCGCCATCGACGCGAATCATCGGCGGTACACCGGCGGACAGGTGCAAATCCGACGCATTGTTTTTTACAGAAAAAGTCAGTAACTGAGCGATATCGACAGCCATTATTCAGCCCCAAATCAACAACTTGCCCATCAGCGACCCACCGGCATTTACCATAAGCGGTCATTTGGTGGAACTTAAGTATATAGAGCCACCAGAAAGGGATCGTGACGCAAATCACGGAACAACTAGCGCGTTTGCAGTGGCGTGTTAATTCTGCTGCCAGGTCCGCAGATAGAGATCCGGATTCCATCCGGATCCTCGCGGTCAGCAAGAAGCAACCGATCGCGGCGCTCCGGGAGGCCTGGACAGCGGGCTTGCGACATTTCGGTGAAAATTACCTGCAAGAAGCGCTGGACAAGATTCCGGCACTCGATCGTGACGCAGTGTGGCATTTCATCGGCCCGATCCAGTCCAACAAGACCCGGCCGATAGCAGCGCATTTTGACTGGGTCCACACCGTCACGAGTCGACGGATTGCCGGACGATTATCGGCACAACGCCCTGCCGAACGCGATGATTTGCAGGTCTGCATACAGCTTCGCCCGGAGGCCGCCACTGAACGCAACGGAGTCGCCGAAGACGACGTGCCCGCCCTGGCCACAGAAATTGCCGAGGCACCGAAGCTGCGCTTGCGCGGCCTGATGATCGTGCCGTTGCCCGGAGGCGGGCCGGTCAACGCCCGACGCGAATTTGCCAGGACACGACGGGTATTCGAGAAACTCCGCCGTGCGGGCTTCGCCGTCGATACCCTGTCGATGGGCATGTCAGGGGACCTGGAAGCGGCGATAATGGAAGGCAGTACCTGCATCAGGATCGGCACGGACTTGTTTGGAACCAGAGACCATGGATAACCAAGATCTGAAAATCGGCTTTGTCGGCAGCGGCAACATGGCCCGGGCAATCATCGGCGGGCTGATCGGGTCAGGGCACCCTCCGCAACGCCTGGCCGCGGCCGACCCCGATTCGACACAGCGCGGTCGAGTACAGGCGATCCACGCCGGCATCCGTGTGACCGACAACAATGACGTTGCGGTCGACGGGGCCGATGTCGTCGTCCTGGCCGTCAAACCGCAGATCATGGCGGACGTCGTCAGCGCACTGACCGGTTCTGCCGGGCAAGGCGGCCGTGCCTATCTGTCGATCGCAGCCGGCATCACGCTCGGCAGGCTGCAATCGGCGCTCGGCACGCAGACAGCGATCGTTCGCGCGATGCCGAATCAGCCGGCGCAAATCGGAGCGGGCATGTCCGTGCTGACCGCAACGCCGGCGACGGATGCGCGCCAGAAAGCCCGGGCACAGTATGTCGCCGAATCGATGGGCGCCGTCGCGTGGATCGACGATGAAGCGCTGATGGATGCTGTAACGGCCGTATCGGGCAGCGGTCCCGCCTATTTCTATCTGTTTATGGAAATGATGGCAGACTGTGCGCGGGAGATGGGCCTGCCGGCGGACCTCGCGGACACCCTGGTGCGCCAGACTGCTTTCGGAGCCGGCCGCGTAGCGCTCGAATCCGGCCTGGAACTCGATAAGCTGCGCGCCGGCGTTACTTCCAAAGGCGGAACGACGGCAGCTGCTATCGACGTCCTGGAGCAATCGGAATTTCGTGCTATTGTCGCGCGGGCCTTGCTCGCCGCTCGTGACCGATCGACAGAACTCGGTAAAATCGGCTGACGACAACGGCGACTTCGAATTAATAACAGCGAGCACCAATATGCAGAACGCCCTGATATTCATCGTCAAGACACTGCTCGAACTTTATATCATCACTTTTTTTCTGCGCTTCATCCTGCAGTGGGTACGTGCCGATTTTCGCAATCCCGTCACCCAGTTTTTTGTCCGTATTACGAACCCGCTCGTGGTCCCGGCACGGCGAATGATACCTTCCATCCGCGGTCTCGATACTGCGACGATCGTCATCATCGTTCTGCTCGAACTTGTCATCACCGTGATACTGGTCAACCTGACCTGTCTGAATCAGGCCTATTTCATTCAGATCATCGGGCTGGTTTTGCTGCGCATTGTCTATATGACGCTGCGGATATACCTGTTTGTTATCTTTATCTATGTACTGCTCAGCTGGATCAGTCCGGGGACGTTCAGCCCGGTTGCGAGCCTGCTGGCCAGTATTGCCGAACCGGTTCTCAGGCCGTTTCGAAGGTTGATCCCCCCCATCGCCGGGTTCGACCTGTCGGCGCTGTTCGCACTGATCGCCATTCAGGCAGTGACCATGCTGCTGCCGGTCGGGCGCATTGTCGCCGGCATGGGATGCTTCTCGATCATCCAGTTGCTGTGAGTGACGACCGGACCGGCCTGCGTCTGGCCTGCGGCAAACGTGACGCGGACGGCTCGCTGATCGTGGATATTCGCGTCCAGGCACGCAGCAGCCGGCTTGCCATAGGCCACGTCGAAAACGGCAGGCTCAGGCTGCGCCTGACTGCCCCGCCGGTCGACGGGAAGGCCAATCAACAAGCCGTCAAGCTGCTCGCCAAATCATTTGGCGTGGCACCATCACGCGTGGTTTTGCTGCGTGGGCGAACGAGTCGCAACAAATCCTTCCGCATCACCGGCGCCGCGCGCATACCCCCGGTCATGCTCGCTGACGAAACCCGGCGTGATGCCGGCAAGACCTGAGGGATCGGCCGGCCGGAAAGACATCCTTCCAGCAGTGGTTTATAGTAATACCGACTCTGACAATACGGCGAGGGAAAATAACAATGCTTCGACTACTTTCAGCTATTCTGGCAACCGTACTCGTTCTGACCGGCTGTAATCAGGATACGGCAACCCAGACTAGTGACAATGGACCTGCGATGGAATCGCCTGACGCCACATCGAAAGACTTCGGCGATTATGTTCTGCATTTCAATGCGATTTCTACCGATCAACTGCAGCCCGAGATCGCGCAGACCTACAATATCGTACGCAGTAAAAACCGTGCGATGCTGAACGTATCGATCATAAAGAAGGTCAAAGGAACCATTGGACAGTCGGTAACCGGCGACATAAAAGTTACCGTCAACAACCTGACCGGCCAGGTTAAAAACCTCGCACTGAAAGAAGTACGGGAAAACGATGCCATTTATTACATCGGTGATGCGCAGGTAGCAAACGGCGAGACACTGATTTTTAACCTGAAGGTGAAGCCCGAAGACAAGACAACCGGTTTCTCGGTACGTTTCTCGCGACAGTTTTTCTCGGACTGAACCGGTGCCGGAGCCGTTATTCCGGGCATCGGTCTGCCGGTTCACCTGCCCATCGATTCATATACTTTGTTTTTCAATCGTATGACGTCGCCGCGTACGACATACAGCAGATCGGCAATCTTGCCGATCATGTAGTCCTCGTACTTGTCAAGAACCTTATCGGCCAGAGCAATACGCCAGAGCATCTCCACGATTTTTTCTTTTTCGGCATAGCTCAGCTCGGCATGGAGGAGATGCGTAAATTCGTGTAACGAAACCGAATTCTCGGCGGCGATCTCCGCGCGGTTCAATAAGCTCTCCGCCTCGATAGCCGACAGGCTGAAACAGCCCTTCAGCAATTCCAGCATGACATCATGCTCGACCGCCAGACGTTCGTGATCCGCACGTGCGATCTCGACCAGCAGGACAGCTGTTGCATGTTGAATCCTGGCCTCGCCGACTTCAGCGGATACCTCGTCCTCCGCCACGCCTAAAAAACTCAGTAATCGATCAATCATGAAATACCCCACTGTGCAGAGAGATGGTCGACGACAAGCTGTCTCAACTTTGTCAGACGACCGTGGAAAAAATGCCCCGTGTCTGGCACGACAACCAGCTGGGGTCCGGGTATCAGCTCGTTAACCCACGTAATGATCCGGGCACAGGGCACAACCTCATCGGTTTCGCCCTGCACGATCAGCCACGGGCAACCGGGCTGGTGGCCTTCGAGCAATCCGGCCATCCGCGATACCGCCGGAGCAACGGTGACCAGCTGGACCGGATCGGCCGACAATGCGGCACGGGCAGCGATCATGCCGCCGAAGGAGAACCCGAGCAAACACAGCCCGGCGCCGCTGTAGCGCTGTACCGCCCAATCGATGACGGCCATTGCATCTTCCGTTTCGCCGATACCCCCGGCAAAAGCGCCTTCGCTCGCGCCGACGCCACGGAAATTAAAGCGGATAGCCGCTATGCCCAGATCGTTCATTGCGCGTGACAATGTATGCACGACTTTGTTCGTCATGCTGCCCTGGTGCAGCGGGTGCGGATGACACAGCACGGCGACCCGACGATCGTCGCCGGTCTGCGGAACTTCGAGCAGGGCCTCTATTCGCCCGGCCGGTCCGTCGATTGTCAGCGCATCCCTGCGCGGCGCTAAACTGCCCATCTGAAACCGTCTCCGGAAAAAACCACACGCTATATTGTATGAATTTACGCGCAGGCAGGCATCTGTCGAATGTCGGTGAATGGCATATCATGGAGCAAACCGGGATATATACTCATGACTGATCTCAATACCATCGAGGAAAAAGAGCGCCGATTCGGCGCCAGTAACTATCGCCCGCTGCCGGTCGTGCTGACCCGCGGTGAAGGTTGCCATGTCTGGGATACCGACGGACGACGCTACCTGGACATGATGAGCGCATATTCCGCGGCCAGTCACGGCCATGCTCACCCGCGGCTCGTTGCCGCCATGACGAACCAGGCTTCACGTCTCGGCGTCGTATCCCGGGCATTTTATACAGACAAGCTCGCTCCGTTCCTCGAAAAACTCTGCCGCATGAGCGGCATGGACATGGCGTTGCCGATGAATACCGGTGCCGAAGCCGTCGAAACGGGCATCAAGGCCGCCCGCAAGTGGGCCTATGAAGTCAAAGGCATCCCGTCAGACCGGGCCGAGATCATCGCGTGCCGCGGTAACTTTCACGGACGCACGATCGCCGCCGTCGCCATGTCCTCGGAAGAACAGTATCGGAAAAACTTCGGCCCGTTCCCGGCCGGTTTCCGGCTGATCGACTACGATAATCCAGCCGCTCTCGTTGAAACGATCAATGACAATACTGCAGCCTTTATCGTCGAACCGATCCAGGGAGAAGGGGGCATTATCGTTCCCGGTGACGGCTACCTGGCCGGATGCGCCGAGATCTGCCGGCGCCATAACGTGTTGCTGATCTGTGACGAAATCCAGACCGGACTCGGGCGAACCGGCTCATTTCTGGCCAGCGAGCACGATGCGATACGGCCCGATGGATTGATGCTCGGCAAGGCGCTCGGTGGCGGCCTGTACCCGGTTTCGGCTTTCCTGGCACGCCGCGATATTCTGGGACGCTTTTCCCCCGGCGACCACGGCAGCACGTTCGGCGGCAATCCGCTTGCCTCGGCTATCGCTTCCGAAGCACTCGATATTCTGATCGACGAGTCCCTGGTCGAAAATAGCGCAATGCTGGGACGTTATTTCCACGAACTGCTGTGCAGGCTCGAGTCCCCGCTGGTCAAGGAGGTCCGCGGACGCGGCTTGCTACTGGGGGTTGAAATCGATCCACAGCACGCGAGTGCCCGTGAAGTCTGTGAACGACTGATGGAACACGGCATCCTGACCAAGGAAACCCACGAAACGGTTGTCAGGTTCGCGCCGCCTTTGATCATAGACCAGGCCAAAGTCGATTGGGCTGTCGAACGCATCGATGCAACGCTGAAAACCTTTGTAATTAAATAATGATTAACTGCGATATAGAGGAGATACTCATGCATATCAGCTCCACTTCTTTCGGTCATAACGAAAAAATCCCGGAACGCTGTGCATTCGGTATTCCGGACCCCGATGTGCATTTCAGGCTCGGTGAAAACAGAAACCCCCAGCTAAGCTGGGACGGGATTCCGCCCGAGGCTAAATCACTTGTCCTGCTTTGTGTCGATCCGGATGTACCGTCATCACCGGATAACGTTAATAAAGAAGGCGTGACTATTGCAACGAACCTTCCGCGTGTAGATTTCATTCACTGGGTAATGATCGATATTCCTGCACAGACCGGATCGATCGACGAAGGTACCTGTTCCGAAGGTGTTGTCACGCACGGTAAAACCGAGCCCGACGGGCCGCACGGTTCTCGCCAGGGCATCAATGACTATACAAACTTCATGGCAGGCGACCCGGATATGGAAGGAGACTATTACGGTTACGACGGCCCATGTCCGCCGTGGAACGACGAAAGCCTGCATCATTACCACTTCACGCTATATGCGATCGATATGCAGACAACACCGGTCAAAAGACGCTTTACCGCCGCCAATGTACTCGCCGCGATCGACGGTCATATCGTTGACGAGACGACGCTGATCGGGACATACAGCCTGAACCCGGATGCGCCCTGATCCGGGTACATACAAAAAAGTTCTCTTGTTTTTTCGGTACTTATGGAGGTCCGGACCACATTCCGCTGTTACATAATCTGTAAAAAATAATTTTCCAGTCAGCTAACTGCATATAATATGGGTCAGGGAAATCTGCGGGATAACTCTCGAAGAATGTCAACAGCCATACCTGCTTTTATTTCTGAGGCTAAATAGTGAAAAAATTTCTTTTCGCACTCGCTCTGAGTTTCAATATTTCTTCAGCTCACGCAGCAACCCTTTATACATCGGATACGGCTTCCGCAGGCCTGTATGGCATTTCTACAACAGACGCTTCTTCGTGGCTGATTGGTCCCTTTGAAAGCGCCGGTTTCATGGCCGGTTTAGCCTATGATCCTTCGGCCGATATTTTTTATGGGACTACCACAGGCTCAGATGGACTTTATTCAATAAATCGGGCAACAGGCATTGCTACCTTTATAGGTGACCTTGGTGTTGGCCTGATGCACGGGCTTGCCTTCGACAGTCTGAACGGCAGGCTTTTCGGCACATTCGGCAACAACCTGCAAACGGGCTCAACAACTTCCTTCAGAAATTTTCTTTATGAAATAGATACTTCTACCGGCGCTGCAACAGCCATTGGAGAAATCGGTAATTTTCTTGAGTTTGGAATTGATACGGTCAGTGGCCTGGCGTATGACACTACAAACGGAGTCTTGTACGGGTCGCTTAGCGGTCCCTGGCTGACAAATGGGCCGATTGGTGGTTTGATTTCAATTGACACGGCTACCGGTACGGGTTCCCTGATAGCTGGAATCGAGCGCAACATCGAAGGATTGGCTTACGACTCCGGTACTGGAATGCTCTACGGTGTTGATAATGGCAGAAGCGCAGAATTAGACGCGAGGCTATACCGGATTGATCCTGCTACAGGCGCGGCAACCAGGATTGGCATCCTCAATATCGGCAATCCCCTGGGGCTGGAGTTTGCGCCTTCCATTGTCCCGGGGCCGGCCGCTATCTGGCTGTTCAGCTCGGCTTTCTGTCTGCTCGGCTGGTCAAGGGGTCGGACCAGCGTAATAAGTTGAATTATAAGAAGTTACCCCAAGTCTATCGTTTATATCATGCCTTAAATGAGGTTTTTGACTACCGAATTGGCGTATTTACTATTTACCAGTCGCTGCCCCAAGTCTGAAATTAATCAGGCGTTTCATAGCCATAAATTGCGGGATTAGGGCATATTTCTTGGTAAAATTCTTCATCTTTCCAAGTAAGACCAATTACTAACGCTGGTCCGACCCCCTGCAATTCAGTTCCAGGGAGGCTGAATTGATGCAATAGCGCTGGCCGGTTGGCTGTGGGCCGTCGGGAAATACGTGCCCGAGATGAGCGCCGCAGGCAGCGCACAGGACTTCGTCGCGGATCATGCCGCCGCTCGTATCGCGTTCGATCCGGATACGTGCCGGGTCGACGGAATCGAAGAAACTCGGCCAGCCGGAACCGGAATCGAACTTCGTATCCGAATCAAACAACTCGGTACCGCAGCAGACACACAAATACGTGCCCGGAGTCTTGCAATCATGGTACACGCCGGTAAAAGCGGGTTCTGTGCCCTTTTCCTGTGTTACGTGGAACTGCTCCGGCGTCAGGCGTTCACGCAACGCTTCTTTGGCACTGTCTTTATTTTTGGCCATTATATTATCTCCAGCGGCATGGTACTGATTATTGTCTGATTGGCAGTCAACCAACCCGGGCAATCAGATTCGACACCCGATACCCGATATCGGACAATCAGCGCAATTGTAGCAATACCGGCCACGATTCAAAGTTGACGCATTCACATTCGCACAGCCACGACCATACTCAATTTGTCCCGGCAGATCTCAACCGGGTCTTTGCCTTGGGCATCATCCTGAATATCGTTTTTGTTGTCGTTGAAGCGGCATTCGGATTTGTTGCCGATTCCCTGGCCCTGCTCGCCGATGCCGGCCATAACCTCGGCGATGTCCTGACCTTGGTGCTGGCCTGGGGCGCCAACGTACTCGCCAAAAAGAAGCCGACAGCCCGAAGAACCTATGGTCTGCGGCGGGCAACAAACCTGGCAGCGCTGCTGAGCTCGATTCTGCTTATCCTCGCCATGGGCGGCATCACGTGGGAAGCGCTGGGCCGATTGACCGCAACGGTAGCCGTGAACGGCCAGGTCATCATCGTGGTCGCCGCGATCGGTGTAGTCATCAACGGTCTCACGGCATGGCTGTTTGCCGCCGGCAGCAAACACGACTTGAACGTCAAGGCTGCATTCCTTCACATGGCCGCCGATGCCGGCGTATCGCTCGGTGTCGTACTCAGCGGCGTCGGCATCCTGCTGTTCGGCTGGTACCGGGCCGACCCCGTCATTACGCTGATTGTCGTCGTAATCATATTGATCGGCACCTGGGGCGTACTGCGCGATTCGCTGAATCTGGCATTCGATTCCGTCCCACGCGACATCGATCCTCAACAGGTCCGCACCTATTTGCGTGGTTTACCCGGGGTCAAAGCAGTTCACGACCTTCATATCTGGGGAATGAGCACGACTGAAACTGCGCTGACTGCGCACCTGGTCATGCCTGGCGGAGATGGTGACGATGAATTGCTGCGCCGTATCTCTGCCGACCTGTCGAGTCGATTCCAGATCGTACATGCAACTGTTCAGATCGAGGGCGGTGAGATCGATCACGGCTGTGATGAGCAGGGGCAAGTGTAATCCGGACGAAAAAGCTGTCCCGGGAAATACCCCCGACTCGTACTCGAAAACCAATCCGGCACTTTATGCCGGTTTCCCGGAGATCAATGCTTGAAAGATCCCATGACCAATCAACCGCTCAGCTCCAGCAATAACCGGTTCAACCGCGTCGCATACACCCCGGGATCGGTTATTTGCTGCCCGTCGGACAAGCGTGCCTGATCCAGCAACACGGCAGCCAGATCGCCGAAGCGCTGCTCGTCCTGCTCTTTCTCCAGACGCTGGATCAGTGGATGCTCGATATTGATCTCGAACACCGGTTTACCCTCCGGAACGCTCTGACCGGACGCCTGGAGAATCTGGCGCATTTGCGCGCCCATGTCGTATTCACCGATTGCAAGGCAGGCAGGCGAATCGGTCAGCCGGTCGGTCAGGCGCACTTCCTCGACCTCGTCCTTGAGGAGATCGCGCAAACGATCGAGAAACTCCTTGTGGTCGCCATCGTCCGGTTTCTTTTTGTCCTGGTCATCCTTCTCGCCGAGATCAAGTTCTCCACGACGAATATCGCGAAGTTCCTTGCCGTCGAATTCGCGCAGATGACCCATCACCCACTCGTCAATCGGATCGGACAGCAATAACACTTCGATGCCCTTTTTATTAAATACCTCGAGGTGCGGACTCGCAACTGCGGATTTATAACTGTCGGCGGTCACGTAATAGATCTTTTCCTGGCCTTCCTTCATCCGCGCGACGTAATCGGCCAGCGACTGATCCTGTTTTTCCTGGCCCGTGTGCGTTGTCGAGAAACGCAAAAGACCGGCTATTTTTTCCCCGTTCGCAGAATCTTCGGCCACGCCTTCCTTGAGGACACGGCCAAATTCATTCCAGAAACTCTGGTATTTGTCGGCATCAGACGATGCCAGCTTGCCGAGCATGTCGAGTACCCGCTTCGTCAGTGCGCTCTTGATCGCTTCGACCGTCGCGTCTTTCTGCAGCAACTCGCGCGACACATTCAAAGAAAGATCATTCGAGTCAATGATGCCGCGTATGAAGCGCAGATACAGCGGCAGGAACTGGTCGGCCTCGTCCATGATGAAGACCCGCTGCACATACAGCTTCAGACCACGTGGTGACTCCCGGTTCCAGAGATCGAATGGCGGCTTGGCCGGGACATAAAGAAGGCTCGTATACTCTCGCCTGCCTTCAACGCGGTTATGGCTCCAGAGCAGGGGCTCATTAAAATCGTGGGTAATATGCGTATAAAACTCGCGATATTCCTCGTCGGTGATATCGTTACGCGGACGCGTCCATAGTGCCTTGGCGGTATTGACCGTCTCGTATTCCGGGGAAGCTTCAGACACATCTTCTCCCTTATCGTCTTCCTTATCGTCTTCCTTATCGTCTCCCGGCGCAGCGACCTTTTTCATTTCAACCGGAAAGGCGATATGGTCGGAGTACTTGCGGACCAGGCTGCGCAAACGAAAGTCGTCGGCAAACTCCTCGGCATCCTCGCGCAAGTGGAGACGAACCGTAGTACCGTGCTCGGCCCGATCTATCGTTTCGACGGTAAATTCACCGGCCCCGTCGGAAACCCAGTGGACACCTTCATTGACAGGTGTGCCCGCCCGGCGGGTAAATACCTCAACCTTGTCGGCAACGATAAAAGCGGAATAAAACCCGACACCGAACTGGCCAATCAGGTTCGCATCTTTCTTCGAATCGGCGGTCATCGCCGCCAGGTACTCGCTGGTCCCGGAACGCGCAATGGTACCGAGCTGCTGAATGACCTCGTCGCGCGTCATGCCGATGCCATTATCGGTCACACTGAAAGTCTTGGCTTCGGAGTCGAAATCGATGCGAATTCTGAAATCGGCATCGTCCTCCAGCAGTTTTTCATCCGCAATCGCCTCGAAGCGTAATTTATCGGCAGCGTCCGAAGCATTCGAGATGAGTTCACGCAGGAATATCTCCCGGTTGCTATATAGAGAGTGGATCATCAGGTGCAGAAGCTGTTTGACTTCTGCCTGAAAACCGAGTGTTTCGCTGGCTGTTACTGTCGTCATGTCTGTATGTCACCGGATATACCTGAAATTAACCCGCTCCCGATCTGACCGGGTCCGGGCACGTGCCGGGCTGAATATGGGGACCCGCCGGTGAAAATTCAACCCCGGCCCGAAGATATGTGACTCTCAAAAAATAGCGAGAACGGAAAAGAGGACGGGACGCCTAGCCTCGTGCCCGGAGAAAACGGGTTCTTTTACGGTGTGAAACCATCCGATCGATCAGCCCGGCCAGGATATAGGTCGTCACGACGGCGATGGCAAAATGCCGGATCGATGGACTCCAGACCATTGCCGTAACGGCTGCAAACGTCAGCACAACCCGGAAGAACACCCATCGATAATAGCCCGTCCAGGACTGGTACAGGGCGAGTACGGCACTATCGATGTTGTCGACAGATTTAGGAAGCCACTCCATCAGCCCGGGTCGTCTGTTTTTATGATGTACAGATCGGGCTTCGCAGCCTTTTCCGTAACAAGCATATCGTCAGAAACGCAATCGAGCCGGCCACGAACGCTATCCAGAGCCTTTGCGATCCAGGCACGACGGCGTACGGTATTCTCATTCTTGAACTCGGTTTCGCTATGTTTATTTTCGGACATAGTCTTAGTCTTATAACAATATCTAAAGGCGAGCACTTACCGGCTGGCTGTTACGCCTCTCAACCCTGACATCATCATTTTTCATGATATCAGCGTTCACCGGCAAAAATAGTTGCTCCCGAACGCTACGTAGCATTTACCGCAACCGGTCGTCATGCCAGGCATCTGGAAATACGCCGCAAATCATCCACGACAGGCCACGGAATTATTATCTTTAGTCGTCCGGATTCCAGTCGCGTCTGACTTTATCCGACCAGTTCCTGTAGCCTTTCCAAGTATACAGCCCGGGGTCCAGCGGCACACGCTTTTTTTCCGGAGCCTGAACCCGGGTCAACCAGCGACGGTAAGCTTCCCAACCACTCACATCTTTTCCGTCTGCTGAAACCAGGCCTTTCTCGCGTCGGTCGCCGGCGGGTTTCTGATAGGGTTGTCGCGGGCTCCTGTTCGGAAAACCGTGCGCGTATTCTTGTGCTAATGAATTGTATTTATGCTCGCTCATCAAGTTTGCCTACGCTGTTACTGTTGTGACAGCTTAAGGAGTACGGTGCAAACCCGCCATGAACTGCATCACAGGCACATTCATTTAACCCTTTGATTATATAAAAAGTTTCGTGACGTATTTCACCTCGATAATTACCGGCCTGTTAACTGATAAGCCGGTAACACGGCTGATAAATCGCACCGGGCAAGCGCATGCGCTGTTGCTGCACGAATGCAGTCAACAATTTATCGAGACATGACATAATCTCCCGGTCCCCGCTGATCTCGAACGGCCCGTGCATCTCGATGGCACGAATTCCGTATTCCTTGACGTTCCCTGTAACGAGACCGGAAAAAGCACGACGGAGATTTGAAGCCAGTTCATGGGGCGCCTGGTCCCTGCATAGATTGAGCGCAGCCATGTTTTCGTGCGTGGCAATAAAAGGTCGCTGAAAAGAAAAGTCGATTCTGAGCCGCCAGTTAAAATAAAAAGCATCCTGCTCTTTCTGCCGAACCGATTTCACATTGTCTATTTCTCTCGCCAGTAAGCGAGCGACACGTGCCGGATTACCGATTTCTATATGATAAAAATACTGTGCCTCCGGTCCGAGCGTAGCACCGATAAATTCATCGATCTGCGCAAAATAATCTGCCGAGGACTCGGGCCCGGTCATTACAACCGGAACCGGCACAGCAGCATTTTCCGGATGCAAAAGGATTCCGAGCAAAAACAGAATTTCTTCTGCCGTTCCGACACCGCCCGGAAAAATCACGATGCCATGTGCGATGCGAACAAAAGCTTCGATCCGCTTTTCCATATCCGGCATGATAACCAGCTGATTGACTATCGGGTTAGGCGATTCGGCCGCGATAATATCGGGCTCGGTGAGGCCGATATATCGGCCATCGGAAATTCTCTGCTTTGCGTGCGCAATGGTCGCGCCTTTCATGGGCCCTTTCATGGCGCCTGAACCACAACCCGTACAAACGTGCAGCAGTCTCAAGCCCAGCTGATAACCGATTTCCTTCGAATAATCGTACTCTTCTCTCCTGATTGCATGGCCACCCCAGCAGACGACGAGATTCGGTTCGGCAGGCAATCTGAAAATACCGGCATTTCGCAAAATATAAAAAACGGCATTGGTTATTCCATCGCTCGACGTAAAGTCGAGTTGCCGCGCATGCTCGGTTTCGCTGCTCATAAAGACCACATCGCGCACAACGGCAAACAGCAGTTCCCGTATACCGCGAATCATTTTCCCGTCGACAAAGGCATCGGCCGGGGGATCGGTCAGGGCAAGTTTTATGCCGCGCTCCTGCTGAACAATACGGACGTCGAAACCCGCGAAAGACTCCAGTACCTCGCGCGCATCATCCGTACGACTTCCGACATTTAAAACGGCCAGCGCACAGCGCCGCAGGACTTCATGCTGGGGGCCGGTTGCAACACTCTCCAGACGCTCTACTTCATGCTGCGACAGCACTTCGAGACTGCCCTCCGGCATGACTTCGATAATCGTCTGTTTATTTGCCATCGGATGCCGGGGAAAAGTTTCCCATGTATCAGGGAGAAATAGTCACCGGCGTGTCTGCCGATGTCATCAGCCATATATCGACCATATCGGCATTGGAAACGGCGATACATCCATTTGTCCAGTCGGTCCGTCGATAGTAATCAATACCGTGCTTTGGATTATTCGGCTGCCCGTGAATCATGATCTGGCCACCCGGATCGACACCGAGTGCGCGCGCTTCACGAACATCCTCGTCGTTCGGATATGAAATCTGTATGGACAGGAAAAACTCGCTGGCAGGATTTCGCTTGATCAGCTTGTACTGACCTTCGGGTGTATGAAAATCACCTTCTTCCTTTTTGTCGCCCACCGGCAGCAAACCGAGTGAAATATCCATCGTCCGCAGTACGTTTCCGTCTTTCATCAACAGTAACTTGCGCTCGGCTTTTCTGATCACGACCCGATCGGCCATATTCAGTTCAGTCGCGGCGCAAGACACTGTGACCAGGCAAGCGGCAACCAGGATTCGACTGAATAACTTATTGAGCTTCATGGCCAGAGCCCCGGTCTGTTACAGGCATGGATACAGAAACAACTTCATCCAGAGTAAAAATCATTCGGCGACCCGGTGCAAGGGGCAGTCTCAGGCATCCGCAACCGTCCGTCGGGGCGCGTTACTCGCATCGACCCGCTCGATCTGCGGGATAATGATTCGCGTACCCGGCTTTATCCGATCGAGATCGAGATCCGGGTTGTATTGCCGCAGCAGCCAGACAGGCACCTTGAAACGCCGCAAACTGAGTACAAACAGCGACTCGCCACGCCGGAACTCATGTACTGTTGTATTGAAAATCCGGTAGCGGGCAAAAAAAGCTTCCTGCAGCTCCCGGTGATAGGCAATACGTTTTGCTGCAAATTGTTCGGCCGTGACGCGCGTAAAATCGAGTCGCAGGCGCCGGCCGATTATCACGGGTTTACGGAAAGAATAATGGTTCAGATCGCGCAGTTTCTGTGTGCGGATATTCAGCCAGCTGGCATAGTGTCCCAGCGTCTCCTCGGCCTGAATCTCAATCGTGCCGTCGGCTGCCACCAGATAATCACTGGGATCGGCCAGCATGGCCGTATCCGCTCCTTGCTCGGCCGGAGCCTCGACACTCTGCGCAACGGCTGCTTCGGAAATTACGGGTTCGCCCGGCGCATCGACAGAGACCGGACCCGGCTCCGGCCCGATTATCGACCACTCCACGGGTTGATTCACGGCGGCAGTCCGGTCGACCAAATGCACCGGCGCACTGTCCGGCGTCTCGTTGGCAACCAGCCGCAGCTTTTGTCCGGCATAAATCCGATTACCGTTGACCAACGCGTTATAGGCCAGCAGGTCGCGCTCCGGCACGCCGGAACGCCGTGCGATCTGGCCCAGCGTGTCGCCGTTGCGGACCGTATAGATTTGCGTACCGGGTTCGATCCTGGCCTGACTCGTCGTACCGTTGTAGGGCAAATTCAGAACCTGTCCTGCGCGAATGCGATGACGACTTTTCAGGTTATTGATTGCCATCAATTGCGCAACTGTCGTGTGATAACGAACGGCAATCAACGAGAGGCTGTCTCCGCGCCGGACTTTATGTTGCAGGTCCGGCGTCTGTCTTGCAAAGCGCTGATCACCCGGAATCGCAGCCAGCAGCTGACCGGCCGGCGCTGAAAGTACGTCCGGCGGCAACCGTAATTCGAAGCCTTTAGGCACATATTTCAGCCCCGTCCAAACCGAATCCAGAAGCGCCGGATTATTCTTCTTCAGGGTCCGGACAGAAACGTGAAACACATCTGCAAGAGATGTCACGGCCATGTAATCGGGCAAGGTAACGATAACCGGCTTTTCCGGCGGGTCTTTATCTATTGCGCCGAAATACCAGTCTGCATTTCCGGATACTTCCACCGCGGCGAGAAAAGCGACATAAAAGTTACGTGATGCGAATCCGAACGCGCGTCCATCGTATTGCCGCACGATTGTCTCTATGTCATCGGTTCCGGTCACGCGCACGGCACGCCGCATGCCGGCAACCCCGTGGTTATAGGCGGTAATCGCCAAGGGCCACGATTTCAGAATCGAATAATTGTATTGCAGCAGAGCGGCGGCGGCCTCGCTGGATCGATACGGATCGCGGCGTTCGTCGATGACATGATCGATTCGCATGAAGCGCCGACCGGTAGAACGCGTGAATTGCCACAACCCGGCGGCACCCACATGTGAGCGGGCTTCGGGGTTATACGAGGATTCGACATGGGGCAATGCCGCCAGTTCTTCGGGCACGCCGGCCGCACGAAGACGTTCGAGAATATAGGCTTTCCATCGTGAGGACCGGGCCAGGCCGGCACGAAATCCGTCGGCCAGGCCTTGCTGGGCCCTGACCCGGCCGGCGGCACGACGCAATTCGGCGTTATCGACGTCAGCCGGCCACAAGGCGAGTACCCGGGCTTCTTCTTTCGTCAGGCCGGCACGCTTGCCGGTCGCCAGCGTTTTGAGAATCGTTCGATATTTACGGCGCGCTTTCTCGGAAATTCGCCGGATCGCACGATAGTCGCCTGCATCCGGCAGATCAAGCTGTACGTAGACGACATCGAGATGTCGGTTGTCGTGAATCAGCATCTGACGCGACGGAACCTCGGAAAAAATCCTTATCCAGAAATGAATATCCGGCTCCAGGCCGGCAGGCCGGGGAAAATTCTCGGCGAAAGAAGGCAACGCAATGAATAAAGCGGTCAGTACCAGGGCCACACGTTTTAATAACATCGGTTACAAAATCCTTTTAAAACGATCGACGCAATCCGCCCGCACGAGATTCACCGTAACCGTGACAGCATAAGCCCGCCGGCATCTGTCGGAAGCAGACCCGCTTCACATAATGAACAGGCCGACAGCGATGATTTATCGATCCACCCCGGCAAGGGTGATATAGATCCTTCTTTTAACACCGGAAACCTGCTAACGTCACCTCTGAAATTCTCATATTTTTCTGAATCTTCCGGCAACTTTCTGGCATTAAAGTTAACCGGCCTCACCATTGTGAATCAAGTCAAATTTCCATTACCCGCATTTCCTGACTGCCGCCGGGACACCGCAAGTCTGGTGCTCTGCAGCATTTTTTGCCTTCTGACGGTGCAACTGGCCGGTTGCGACCCGTCGCCGGCTTCCCGCGCGCTCAAGGCGCGGCCGCCGACGCCCACCGGATTATCGGCACCGCCGTCCGAAGCCGGGACACAGCAGAATGAGGCAAACCCGGTTACCGAAACCGTAGCTGCTGCCCGGATACCGGTCCCCGCTCCCGAAACTCCCTTCGTATCGCCAGCTCCGGCGACACCCGAATCCGGTTCAGAGGTGCCGGGTGCCGCAGGCGGTCACGATCTCGTCCTGCTCGGCCAGACCGTACCACCCGGCACGTCACAGCGCCTGATGTGGTCGGCCAGCGAAATATTCGAAGGGATATCGACCGAAACACCCGTGCTCGTCGTCAACGGTCATCGCGATGGACCCGTCCTGTGCCTGACGGCGGCAATCCACGGCGATGAATTGAACGGCATCGAAATGGTGCGTCGTGTTTTACACGACCTCGACCCGGATGAACTCAGCGGTGCGGTTATCGGCATACCGATCGTCAACCTGCAGGGCTTTCGACGCGGCTCGCGGTACCTGCCGGACCGGCGCGACCTGAATCGCCATTTCCCGGGTAATCCGCAGGGCAGTTCGGCCGCGCGTATTGCCCATTCATTATTCGAGGGAATCATTCGCCACTGCGATGCGCTGGTCGATTTGCATACCGGATCTTTCTATCGAACCAATCTCCCGCAACTCAGAGCGGATCTGCGTTACTCGCAGATCAAAGAACTGACCCACGGATTCGGCGGTATCGTCGTACTGCACAGCATTGCGGCACCGGGCACGCTGCGGCGCGCAGCAACCGATGCGGGCATCCCGGCTGTTACGCTCGAAGCCGGCGAACCGCTGCGATTGCAATCGGCCAAGGTCAACCAGGGTGTCAACGGCATATTCAAGCTGCTCGATACGCTCCAGATGGTGCATCGCGTCCAGCTACTGGGTCGGCCCGCACCGGTCTATTACGAATCGACATGGATACGCGCCGATCACGGAGGGATTCTGTTTACCGTCGTTCGTCTCGGACAGAAAGTAGCCGCCGGTGATGTGCTGGGTACGGTCACGGATCCGATTACAAATGAGCAAAATCTTCTCTACTCTCCGGAAACCGGACGTGTTCTGGGCATGGCATTAAACCAGGTTGTCATGCCCGGCTTCGCTGCTTTTCGCATCGGCATCGAAACCGACGGTCCGCCGACCGGTCCGGCAGCGCTGTCGCTCGAACAAAACGAAAGCATGGAGCTGCCGGCTCACACCGCAGCAAAGAAAGGACTCGAAACCCTGCACACTGCGGCAATCAGCGACGCCGAAGAGGCCTCGGAAGAATAACCCGCGATCCGCCAACCATTCGGCCGGCAGACTTGCTATTCTTCGGACGGGAACTTCCCGGATACCCGCCGGTCTATCTGTCAGGGAAATCACCGATGACACGGCAAATCGTACGCAATGTCTCTATTGCGCAGCGGGATCGGTACCACCTTTCAAATAACCAAAGGAGCACAATGTGAAAGACAAGAGAATACTGATCAACTCCGCAGTAGCGGGCGTTCTTGCACTCGGCCTCGGCGCTGTCTCCATGCCGGCCTCAGCGGCAAAACCTGGTTTTGAGAAATGCTTCGGCGTTGTCAAGGCAGGCATGAATGACTGCGGCACCAGCCAGCACGCCTGTGCCGGTCAGGCAACGGCCGATGCCAGCGCGGACGAATGGATTTACGTGCCCGAAGGCACCTGCGGCAAAATTTCCGGCGGCAAAGTGAAAGCGCCAAAGGGTTAATCGCCCGTCACGCCTGATCGCCCGCGGAAGACGATAAAGAACCCGGCAAGCCGCCAGGCATGACGGGTTTTTTAATCAGGCCGGCATCAGTACAAGCCCTGATGAACCCGGTATATTGCAGCTCTAGACTTATAATAAGTTAGTGTATCCTGCAAATACGACGGACACCCAAACAACATGACCGCCAAAGATCTGACCACGAGTGCGGACCTGACCGGACACGACAAGGGGACGGGCGCCATGCGTACCCGGCGACCGGTTTATGTCGATTTCATGCCACCGTGTAACGATGCCTGTCCGGCCGGTGAGAATATTCAGGCCTGGCTCGCGCTGGCACAAGACGGCCAGTACGAGGCCGCTTGGCGGGAACTCGTCCACAATAACCCGCTGCCTTCGATTCACGGCCGGGTCTGTTATCACCCGTGTGAAGATGTCTGTAACCGGGCATTTACCGACAGCGCCGTCAGCATTCACGCAGTCGAGCGGTTTCTGGGCGACCTCGCACTGGAGAACGGATGGCAATACCAGTGCCCGACCAGAAAATCAGGAAAAAAAGTCCTGGTCGTTGGCGCAGGGCCCAGTGGCTTATCGGCGGCATATCACCTGACACGACTCGGCCATTCGGTTGAAATACACGAGGCCGGCCCCGTGGCCGGCGGCATGATCCATTTCGGTATCCCGGCCTACCGGATGCCGAGGGCCGAATTACAGGCCGAGATTCAACGCATCATGGACATGGGCATCAAGATCACGCTGAACCATCGCGTTGACGACGTACTGGCCGAGAAAGAGGCCGGCGGGTTCGACGCAGTGTTTATCGCCGTCGGAGCGCATATCAGCAAGAAAATCGATATCCCGACCCGGGATGCCGGCAAAATTTTCGATGCCGTCAGTTTCCTGAGCGATGTGGAAAACGGTGCGCCGCTGAAAATCGGTCGACGCGTCGCCATATACGGCGGCGGCAATACCGCGATGGATGCGGCGCGCACTGCCAAACGTCTCGGCGCGGAAGAGGCGATGATCATCTATCGGCGCGATCGTGAAAATATGCCGGCCCACGACTTCGAAGCGGACGAGGCCATCGAAGAAGGCATTAAAATTAACTGGTTGCGTACTATCAAGGAAATCGACCGCACGACCTTCAAGGTCGAAGTCATGCAACTTGGCGATGACGGACGGCCCGAACCGACCGGCGAGATCGAGACGCTCGAAGCCGATTCCCTGATCCTGGCCGTCGGCCAGAACACCTATACTGCCTTCCTCGAAAAGACCCCCGGCATCGAGTTCAAGCCGGACCATACGGTTGTCGTCGATGCAAACATGATGACCGGCCACAAGGGTATTTTTGCCGGTGGCGACATGGTGCCGAGCGAACGCTCGGTCACGATCGCGGTTGGGCACGGTAAACATGCGGCCCGGCATATCGACGCCTATCTGCGTCATACGACCTACTCGCGCGGACCCCGACACGAGCTGATCGGTCACGAGAAACTCCACCTGTGGTACCGCACCTATGCGCCAAAACGCGAGCAACAGAAGCTGCCGGTCAACGAACGCCACCTCGGATTCGATGAAATCGTCAAGAACCTGAGTGAGCCGGAGGCCCTGTTCGAGGCAAAACGCTGCCTGGCCTGCGGCAATTGTTTTGAATGCGATGGTTGCTATGGCGCCTGCCCCGAGGATGCCATTATCAAGCTCGGTCCGGGCAAACGCTATCGTTTTAACTACGATGCCTGTACGGGCTGCGCAGTCTGTTACGAACAATGCCCGTGCCATGCCATCGACATGATCCCGGAACCGGAAATCAACCAGGGCGATCACGCATGAGCCGGCAGTACAAGACCATCGACGGTAACGAGGCAGTCGCCCACGTTGCGTACCAGGTCAGCGAGATCTGCTCGATCTATCCGATTACACCGGCATCGCCGATGGCCGAACTCGCCGATGTTCAGGCTGCCGATCACCGGAAAAATATCTGGGGCCAGGTTCCCGACATCATCGAACTGCAAAGCGAAGCCGGCGCGGCTGGCACCGCCCACGGCGCCCTGCAGACCGGCGCACTGACGACAACGTTCACGTCGTCCCAGGGCCTGATGCTGATGCTGCCGAACATGTACAAGATTGCCGGCGAGCTGACTGCCACGGTTTTTCATGTCGCCTCCCGTTCCCTGGCCGCGCAAGCCTTGTCGATTTTCGGCGATCACCAGGATGTCATGGCCACACGAACGACCGGCTTTGCCATCCTTGGCTCGTCATCGGTACAGGGTGCGCAGGACATGGCGCTGATCAGTCATGCGGCAACCCTGGAGGCCCGCGTACCGTTCATTCATTTCTTTGACGGTTTTCGCACTTCTCACGAGATAAACAAGATCGAAATCGTGTCCGACGAGCAAATGCACGCCATGATCGATGCAGATCTCGTCTATGCTCACCGAGGCCGCGCCCTGAATCCGGACAATCCGTTCATTCGCGGCACGGCACAGAATCCGGATGTCTATTTTCAGGGCCGTGAAAGCGTCAATCGTTTTTACCTGGAAACACCGGATATCGTACAGCGGTCCATGGATCGTTTCGCCGGACTGACCGGCCGGCAGTACCGGTTATTTGACTATTACGGCCATCCGGAAGCCGAACGCGTTATCGTTATCATGGGTTCGGGTGCCGACACTGTCCGCCAGACCATCGATGCCATGACCGGACAGCGGCTGGGACTGATCAACGTGCGCCTGTTTCGCCCGTTTTCCGCACAACATCTGCTCGCAGCCCTGCCGGCCGGTATTCGCTCGATAGGCGTACTGGATAGAACGAAAGAGGTCGGCGCCAGCGGTGAACCACTCTATCTGGATGTCGTCACGGCCCTGACCGAGGCATTTACCGGGGGCAGGATCGATACGTTACCGACGATCATCGGCGGGCGCTACGGCCTGTCATCGAAAGAATTTACGCCGGCCATGGTCAAATCTGTTTTCGAGGAACTCGATGCGCCCCGGCCAAAGAACCATTTCACGATCGGGATCGACGACGATGTCACGCATACGAGCCTCGCATTCGATCCGGCTTTTAATATCGAAAGCGACGATGTCACTCGCGCCTTGTTTTACGGTCTCGGTTCGGACGGAACGGTCGGCGCGAACAAGAACAGCATCAAGATTATCGGCGAAAATACGGATCTGTACTGCCAGGGTTATTTCGTTTATGACTCCAAAAAATCCGGATCGCAAACCATTTCACACCTGCGCTTTGGAACCAGGCCGATCCATGCCCCCTATCTGATTGAGTCCGCCAATTTCATCGCCTGCCACAAATTCAACCTGATCAGAAGAGTCGAAGTACTGAGACACGCAGCCCCGAATGCCGTTTTCCTGCTGAACAGCCCGTATCCGGCCGATGCAGTCTGGGACAAGCTGCCGTTGCCGATACAGCAAACCATACTCGACCTGAAAATCCGGCTCTACGTGATCGATGCAACGCATGTCGCCCGCGAAACCGGGATGGGCAAACGAATCAATACCATCATGCAGGCGTGTTTCTTCGCCTTATCGGGCGTGCTGCCGCAGGAAGAGGCCATCAGGCATATCAAGCACGCGATCGAAAAAAGTTATCGCGACAAGGGACCGGCCGTTGTCGAACAGAATTTTGCTGCCGTCGATTCGGCTCTCGATCACCTGTGTGAAGTGGAAGTTCCGGCTACCGGCAACGGCAGACCGCTCGACGAAATCGTACCGCCGGAAGCGCCGCAGTTTGTTCGCGAGGTTACTGCGGCAATGCTGCGCGGCCATGGCGATGACCTGCCCGTCAGCAAGCTGCCTTTCGACGGCACTTATCCCAGCGGGACGACAAAATGGGAAAAGAACAATGTATCCGATCGCGTCCCGGCCTGGGAACCGGATCTGTGCATTCAGTGCGGCAATTGCAGTTTTGTCTGCCCGCACAGCGTCATCCGTTCCAAGTTCTATCACGAGAGCGAACTCGCCGACGCACCCGCCACTTTCCAGTCGGCGCCGATCAGCGCCCGCGGCTTCCCCGAAACGCGTTATACCTTGCAGATCTATCTCGAAGACTGTACCGGCTGCAACCTGTGCGTGGAGGCCTGCCCGGTTAAAAGCACGGCAAATCCGGCCTTCCGCGCCATTAACATGACCGACAAGGCACCGATCCATGAACAAGGCAAAAACAACATCAGTTTCTTCGAAAGTCTGCCGATCAGCGACCGTGCCAAACTCGATTTCTCGTCCGTGCGCGGAACGCAGTTTCTCGAACCCCTGTTCGAATTTTCCGGCGCCTGTGCCGGCTGCGGGGAAACACCGTATATAAGGCTTCTTTCACAGCTGTTCGGCCCGCGACTGCTCGTTGCCAATGCAACCGGCTGTTCATCTATCTATGGCGGTAATCTGCCGACGACACCGTGGAGCAAAAACCGGGAAGGCAGCGGCCCGGCCTGGTCCAACTCATTGTTCGAGGATAATGCCGAGTTCGGTCTCGGCATGCGCATTGCCGCCGACCATCATATGCAAATTGCCAGGCAACTCGTTGCCGAACTCGCCCCGGAGATCGGTGAACGGTTTGCCGATGAGCTGATTCATGCCGACCAGCACATCGGCAGCGAGACCCGGGCACAGCGTGCCCGCGTCGCAAAACTCAAGAAAAAGCTGGCAGAAATGCGCAATAACGGTCACGAACGGGCTGCCGCACTGCTGTCGATCGTGGATCACCTGGTCCGTCGCAGCATCTGGCTTGTCGGCGGCGACGGCTGGGCCTATGACATCGGCTCGGGCGGACTCGATCATGTGCTGGCCAGCGGACGCAATGTCAACGTCCTGGTCCTGGATACCGAGGTGTACTCGAATACCGGCGGACAAATGTCCAAGGCAACACCGCTCGGCGCATCGGCCAAATTCGCTTCGGCTGGCAAACGAATCGGCAAGAAAGACCTGGCGCTGCAAGCGGTTTCCTACGGCAATGTCTATGTCGCCCAGGTTGCCATGGGGGCCAATCCGCAGCAGACGCTGCTGGCCATGCGCGAGGCCGAAGAATACCCCGGCACATCGCTGATTCTCGCCTACAGCCATTGTATTGCGCACGGCTATGACATGGCCAAGGGCATGGAACAACAGAAACTCGCGACGGCCAGCGGTTACTGGCCCCTGATTCGCTATAACCCGGCGCTGCGCGCCGCGGGCAAGAAACCCTTTGTCCTCGACTCCCCGCGCCCGAGTATTCCGCTCAGGGATTACGCGTACAACGAGATGCGCTACAAGGTCCTGCAACGCACCCATCCCGAAGAAGCCGGGCACCTGATGCAAAGTGCCCAGGAACTGGTCGAGCTGCGCTGGCAGACTTATGAGCACATGGCGAAACAGGAACCGGCCAAGTATCAGCCGGCGGGCTGATCCGTCCTGCCCGCTGCTGGCGCCAATTGACATAACTGTGCGCTCGGTTGTGTCCATTCAGGATGATTCGTGGCATCTTATGCGCCCTGATTGGTACCGGTCGCAATATCGGAGTTTCTGGAATGATCACAATGACAAGCTCGAATAGATGCTGCAGCACGATTCTTGCGCTGTGCACTGTCCTGTTTTTGACTTCGGCATATGCCGATGAGCCCGGGGAAACGGCTGCGGTAACACCGGCAAGGCCACCTTATACCGTGAATCCCGGCGATATACTGTCGATTTCGGTCTGGAAGGAAGAAGACCTGCAGCGTCAGGTCATCATTCGCCCGGATGGCGCTTTTTCATTCCCGCTGACCGGAGACATCCAGGCCGAGGGAAAATCGATTGAACAGATTCGCCAGACCGTAGCCGAACGGCTCGAAAAATTTATTCCCGATCCGGTCGTTACGGTCGCCGTGGAAGGACTGGCCGGCAACAAAGTTTATGTCATCGGCCAGGTCAACCGCCCGGGCGAGTTTCAGGCTGCCGGACAAGTCGATGTCATGCAGGCGCTGAGCATGGGCGGAGGCATGACGGCCTTTGCAGATCTTGGCGGCATCAAGATCCTGCGCCGCGTCAACGGCATGCTGACCGCCATTCCATTCGATTACAAGGATATAGAGAAAGGCAAGCGACTCAACCAGAACATTATTCTGAAACCCGGCGACGTCGTCGTCGTGCCCTGATCCGGAGCTTCTGTCCTGGCTCGCAGGATCGTTCGGCATGGTTATGAACTATACAGCCAGTCAGTCAGGTTACGCTCTGCCCGCAGTCGTGCGGCAGCTTATTTTCGTCCTGCTGCTGGCTGCCATCGATATATCGGCGCCGGCGACCGCGGCGGAATTCAGCCTGGTACCGTCCATCCAGGGCGGTTCCCGCTTTGATTCGAATCCCCGCTATCAGGCCAGCAATCTGGACTTCGACTCGGCATGGGGAACGATGATCAATGCCCGGGCCCCCTTTAAATTTCGCTCACAGCGAACGTCGGTCTCCCTGGAACCGCGCATCGTCTACAGCTTCTATCCCGACAGTTCAGACCACGATCTGGAGGACCGTGACAATTACCTGACCGGTACGGCCAACCGGACGTCCCCACTGGCTAATCTCGGCTTAAACTATGGATACACCGACCTGAGCCTGCGGACCAGCGAGTTTCAGGACGCCGGTGATACGCCACCCGGAGGCTCGGGCCAGATACGCGTATTCGCAAATGACACACAGCAGCGCTGGTATCTCCAGCCCTTCTGGCAATACCAGTTTTCACCGGCGAACTATGTAACGCTAAACGGCGGGTACGAAGAAGTTTCATATGACGAAAAATTCCTGTCCAGGCGATTTGGCTACACGTTCAGCAACGCAAGCGCCTCTTTCCAGCATGCTTTTAACCCGCGCCACTCCCTGGCGCTGCAGGCACGATTTACTAAATTTGACTCGAAAAACAATCGCCTTCAAATCAGCAATAACAGTAAAACCAATGGTCTGAGCCTCATTTACACGTATGCATGGTCCGAAAGGACGGAGCTGTCGGCCAACCTCGGTTGGGCACGGACAAAGAGCACGGTCATGCGACCCAATAATGTCGACCCGGTGACCGGCCCGTTCTGCGACCCGGTTTTCATCACTATTTTCCCGTGTGAATCCAAATCCGATTCAGCGAATTTCATTGGCGATATTTCTGCAACGCATAAATCGGAAACGGTCGAGTACAAGGTTTCATTCGGCCAGTCGATTACGCCGAATTCAAACGGCGCCGAAGTTTTGCGTTTCAACATTAATGCCACCGCCGCCAAACAGTTTTCCGAAAGGTTTTCGGGACAACTGGGAATCCTGGCATTCACCCAAACTAATGTGGGTAATTCAAATTTTAATTTCGATCGTGACTATATCCGGGGTAACCTCAGGCTGAATTATCGATTTACTCGCCATTGGTCTGTTTATGGTGCTTACAGCCATACGTTCGACAAGGCACAACAGCTCGTCAACGGGGACCGGACAGTACGCAACGATTTTTTCGCCATGGGCATCGGTTTTCATTCCAGCGGCTGGCGCTGGTAGCCAAATTATCGATTTGCCCCGGCTGATGCCTTGCGCTGCAGTTGCCGGGAAAATTCCGCCGGGTCAGTTGTCGGCAGCTTGCAAATCCAGCGCTCGCAGACATAGGCGGTCGGGCGATTCTGCAGTATTTTTTTACCGGCAACAATCGGAATGTATTGCGCCTGTCGTTTGACCTGCCCGCCTGCAGTCAGAACGGTCAGGACGCGGTTCGCAAGATAGATATCTCCCAGCCGTTCGAGAAACAAGTCTGCACCGGACCTCGGGCCGGGCGTGATAATGACGATTTCCTTCGGATTGGCATGAAAAGCATCCACGGCCAGCAACATTTCCGAGAGCGCCGTCGGATAGTCGCGCAACTTGTCCGCAAAGAACTTCAGTCCCGCCAGGGCGCGCCGGCGATACGTTTCATCGGTCGTAAATTCATACAGCCGCAACAGATTGACGATTTCGACAGAATTGCCGGAAGGCAGCACGCCGTCACGCTCGGGTTTTTCCCGGACCAGCAAAGTCTCGTGATCGTCGCTGGTCAGAAACCAGGCGCCGTGCCCGTCATCCTCGAAATGCGTACGAACGGTCCGGTCCAGTGCAAGCGCCCGGGTAAACCATGCCAGGTCGCCTGTCGCCTCATAGAGGTCGAGCAGGGCCCGGATCATGAAGACATAGTCATCGAGATAGCCGTTGGCGCCGACCCGGCCATTCGTATAGCTGCGCTGCAGGCGTCCCTTGTCGTAGAGATTCTGCATGATGAAGGAAGCGGCCCGGCCGGCACGCCGTATATATTCGGGATCATTCAGCAGTAATCCGGCACGGGCACAGGCGGTAATCATCAGGCCGTTCCAGGCCGTCAGTATTTTTTCATCACGACTCGGCTTTACCCGATTCTCCCGGGTACGCCGCAGTTTCACCAGGGCCGTATCGAGGATAGACTGAAGTTCCCGCTCACTGCGGCCGGCTCGTTTGGCGATGTCATCGAGCGAATCAGCCACATACAAAATATTTCGACCTTCGAGCCCTCCGTCTGCCGTGATTCCGAAGTGTGTTGCAGCCAGATTGTATTCGGCCGGAGTCAATACGGCTTTCATTTCGGCCTGTGTCCATGTGAAAAACCGGCCTTCTTCGCGTTGACCCGACGGCGCCAGGCTGTCGGCATCCGTTGCAGCATAAAAACCGCCGCCTGGAGCCGACATGTCGCGGTCGATGTAGGCAAGAGTCTCGCGTATCACCCGCAGGAAATCCGGGCGCTTCGTGACCTGGTAGCCATCCAGATACGCCAGGACGAGCAGGGCATTGTCATATAACATCTTTTCGAAATGCGGCACGCGCCAGGCGGCATCCGTTGCATAACGGTGAAAGCCGCCGCCGACCTGGTCGTAAATCCCGCCCCGGGCCATTTCGTCAAGAGTTGCCTCGGCCATCCGGCGAGCCGCCGGATCGTCAAAACGGTCAGCGACACGAAAAAGAAACCGGATCGGCAGGGCACTGGGAAATTTTGGCGCACCCCTGAGTCCGCCATGAACCGGATCGAATGCCCGCCCGTATGCCTTCAGTGCTTTGCGCAGGCTGTCTGTCTGCGGCTCGCCGGCACCCGGAACCGGCGCCATATCCTGGCGTATCACGGCGACGAGTTGACGTGCCGATTCACGGATCTGCGGATCCTGATCATAGGCACTGCGCAAGCGTTTGAGCAGCGTCAAAAAGCCCATGCGGACACCGCGATCCCCGTCGCGTGCCGGAAAATAACTGCCGCCAAAAAACGGCTGACGATCCGCCGTCAGCCACACGGTCATCGGCCAGCCGCCACGGCCGTTGATGGCGATCACCGCCGTCATGTAAATCGAATCGAGATCCGGCCGTTCTTCGCGGTCGACTTTGATCGATACATAGTTCTCGTTCATGTAACGCGCGATTTCCTCGTCCTCGAAAGATTCCTCTTCCATGACGTGGCACCAGTGACAGGTTGAATAACCGATGCTGAGCAACACCGGCTTTCCGGTTCGCCGGGCAACCTCGAAAGCTTCATCGCCCCACGGGAACCAGTTCACCGGATTATGGGCATGCTGCAACAGATAAGGGCTCGATTCGAGCAGGAGCCGGTTGGTGTATATGGCATCGCCATTCTTGTCGAGATGGCGTGTATGAGGATGGTAGTCCGGCCCCCTGGCTTTGTATTCCCTGGCGAGGGCCGCAAGCAGCTTCGCATCGAATTGTCCGGCGCCGGGTAAAACCCGGGGCTCCCCGGCAAATCCGGATACGGTGATGCCGATCAGCACGAGACCGACCAGCGACAGCATTAATCGACCGGAGTTTGACATGACCGTTGAATCTACTACGTGCACCTCCATTCGACAAATCAGCCGGGCCGGAACCGGGTTGAGGCTCATGCAAATTCTGATTCGACACCCGCACATGGAAAGTTGTTACGCTTGACAGTACGCACCTGCAACCGGACAGGCACAGATCTTGAGATACCTGAAGTACACGACTGCTGTTTTTCTCATCCTGGGAATCCTTGCCGTCGTCCTTTACTTCTTTCGTGCACCGATTGTCCGCAAATTAGCCAACTCTGCATTGACGGGGCAGGGCATTTCCGTAACCGAACTCTCCCTGGATGCACCGGAGTTCGACCGCATCCGTGTGCCAGATCTCGTTATCGAGCAGAGCAACGGTACACGTTACCGTATTTCCGGATTATCGTTGCCTGTGAGCTTCCCTGTTGACCGTTCGGGAAAGATTGTCATTGACTCGCTGCGCATCAAGACGGCAGACGGCTCTTCCACGCCGGTATCCCTCGCCTATCTGCTGCAGACTTTTCTACGGTTACCCGACAGCCTGTCAAAGACGGAATTGTCAATGACACGTTTTTCGATGCCGGATGCGCCGCCGCTCGATCACATTGTCTGGCGGTCGGCGAACCGGCGTCAGCACCTTTCGTTCGACATCGGGCCTGTCGGGACCGAAGTGGACGTCGAGCCTGTGGATACCGATGACTACCGGGCAACTATCAAAACCGCCGTGGCAAATAGTTCCGATGCACTGATCCTGACCATCGCCATACACCGCAATGGCAACGGATTCACGATTGACGGGATGTCTGAAATCAGGCTTGCGCCGTGGCTTCCCGTGCTCAGATCTGCCGGCATTTTGCCCGACGACATTGCCTCACTTGATGCCTCGCTTGGCGGACCGATATCGATGACGCTCGACGACGATGGACTGCAACCGGTTTTAGTCAATGCGCAACTGTCTATCGATGACGATCTCGACATCACTTATGGCACTCATGCCACCGATGCCATCCGGGCCCGAATCAGCAGCCCGGACTCATTTCAGATCGGTCTCGAATATCCCGCGCTCGACTGGACTGCAAAAATCGCCCGGATCGATGTGATCGCCGAAGCCGGTCCCGGTAACAGTATCCCGCTACAACTCGACGACCTTCGGTGCCGTCCGGGCATTTTGTGCACGGTACAGGCATCTATGGACACAGGCCCGTTGAAACTGGGGTCTCTGACCATCGCCCGTGCCAGGCTGTCGGCAGAACTGGAGATTGCCGCCGATAAAGTGACCCAAGTGGACATCGCTCCGGATCCAGGCCTGGTGCTGACCGGAGTTGAATCGGCAAACTTCTCTCTGGAATCAATCCGATTAAAACAGTTTTCCGGGGCCCGGCTCAGCAGGGATGACAGTGGCTGGCGCGGCACTATCAATCGCGTTGCACTGGCAATTGATCCGGCGGCCGGCCGGGAGCATCTGGGTACGCCATTACCCGTTATTCTGGACAAGCTGCGTTTTCATGACGACGGTACAGCGATAAACGCCAGCATTTCCATTCCACCCAATTCCACCGCTGTCATCCGGGAAGGTTTCGGCATCATCCTGCCGGGTCTGGACGGAACGGTTTCTCTGCAACACGATAACCTGTCTGCTTCGCTGGCGCTGCACGACAGCCATGACTCACTGTCGGCGCAGATCGAGGTTGCTCATCGACTCGCAAGCGGCCAGGGCACGCTCCGGGTGCATGACGGCAAACTGCTTTTCGATCAGGAAAAACTCTCCGGCCACCTCCTGAAATGGCCCTATGCCTGGGACGTGTTATCCGGCACATTGCGCACAGAACTGGAACTGAACTGGAAAATCGACGATGACGGCGCTGATTACAAGGGCACAATGACCCTGGATGCAAACGCGCTGGCAGGTCATTACACGGATGTCGCGTTTTCCGGCCTGAACACCGGCCTGAGAGCAAATCTGGACTCGACAAAGGGAATGACGCTGTCACCAGCATCCCTTGAAATCGCTTTGCTCGATATCGGTATCCCGGTGAAACAAATCGAGACGGATTTCACGCTGGATGTCCGTAAACAGAGGATGCTGGTACGGCATCTGTCCATGTCGACGCTCGGCGGACAGCTTATGACGGAACCATTCAGCTTTGACATGCGGGCGGACAAAAACGACATCATTCTCCGGCCGCAGTCCATTCAGCTGCAGTTCATGATTGATCTCTTAGAATCGAAAGATATTAAAATAAGTGGCAGTATTTCCGGCGTGATTCCCATGACCATCCGCGACAAGACCATCACGATCACCAATGGCAGGCTCTACAGCGATCCACCCGGCGGTGCCATCCATTATTTACCGGGCGTCGATGCCGAAAATACGCAGATATCCGACTCCGGGCTGAACCTCGTCACGCAGACACTGTCCAATTTCCGGTTTGATTCGCTGACATCGGATGTCGACTACACGGAAAACGGGGATCTGAAATTGCAAATGAGGCTCACCGGGCGCAACCCCGACATGGACGACAGACAACCGGTTATCCTGAATCTGGGAGTGGAAAACAACATTCCGAAATTGCTGCGCAGCCTGCAGGCAACCAGATCAATCGAGGAAATACTCGAAAAAAATCGATGAAATAAAGGCTGTAGCTTCCGCAGATTCGAAACATCGGGTAAGCTGCCGAAGAGGTGCAAGAAAGGTTCCGCATGATCATGAAGATATTATCTGTTTCCCTGGTGCTCCTTGCCTCCCTGGCCAGCTGCACACCAACCGTTCAGATTGCCGCACCGAAAGAGCCGATTGAAATCAACCTGAACATCAAGATAGAACACGAGATCCGTGTTCAGGTGGACAAGGAACTCGAAGGCCTGTTCGATGAGAACAGCGGCGTATTTTGAGGAGGATCAGCATGAAAAAAATATTGGCGACGATTTTCCTGGCCCTTGCCCTGCAAACGGCCTGGGCCATCGATATTGGTACCGCGAAAGACCAGGGGCTCGTTGGTGAAGCGAATACCGGTTACCTGGCCGCCGTGAAAATGCCGGCAAGTGCGGAAGTCCAGGCGCTCATCGCCAGCGTGAATGCAAAACGCAAGACCCAGTTTGAAGCGACTGCGAGCAAGACCACGGCAACCGTCCAGCAGGTAAGCCATCGCTTCTACGAGCTGGCAGTAAAGAAAACCAGGCCCGGACATTACTACCAGGATGCGAAAGGAAACTGGAAGAAAAAATAATCCGGTGGAGCCGGGCGTTTGATTTTTTCTTTCGCTCTTGCCGTGTCTGCCATCGGGCTCACTGACACCCGCAGGAAACGGAATAACAACCCATGAACTCCCGGTGTATTACCCCCCGTCCTCCCCCAGCCAGTTGATTATCTTTCAGTGGTCAGCCCTGAGTTGCGCCATGAGTTCGGCCATGGCGGTCTCGTAATCGGCCATGACTCGCTTCGTCGAAGCACGTTCATCCATGACCACCATGTAATCGGCAAGACCGGGGATTTCCATGATAATGTCCCAGTCATAGACTTTCCTGATGATCTGACTCGCCAGCTGGAAAACGTGGTAGACGAATATATCGGCATTACCAAGCTCGCTGCCCATCATGTAGGGACCGAAATTTACCAGTTTCTTAAATGCCAGCAGACCCTTCTCTATCTGTGGCCTGACTTCGACATAGGCTTCTTCGGAACGCTGCGCACCGAAAAATACGTTCTCCAGATGACGCCTTGCCACCAGTTAGATATACAACTCGCTGACATGGATCACCTCTCTTGCCTTGGCCCTCGCAAATGCTCCGGAGGGATACATCGACGGCTCGGGATAAACCTCGCCCAGATAATCGAGAATGGCAGACGTCTCGACGAGAAAACCCTCTGCCGTCTCCAGGCAAGGAATTTTACCCATCGGGCTAATAGCCAGAAACCCGTCCTCCTGACTTGGGCGTACCGGTATCTGCTCGAACTCGATGCCTTTCTCAAGAAGGCATTGTTTAACCATGTTTGTGTAGTTACTGACTGAGAAACCGTACAGCTTGAACATTGACTGTCTCCTATTCGTGGCCGTTTTTTGGCCGACACGCGGATTGTACGCGACGAATTGAGAAGACAATCCCTCCAAACCCCCCTGGGCTGGACAGCACCCAAACACATTCAGGTCATCAGAATCCCACCTTGATAGTTCATAAAAAGTGAACTATGGTTCATCCTGTATGAACCATCAGATTAGGCCACATGAGCCGCTCAGCGATGCCCTGTTTACCGAGACCCAGCAAAGGGTGCTGGGCCTGTTGTACGGGCAGCCGGACAGGAGTTTTTACATCAAGGAGATCCTGCGCCTGACGGGAATGGGAGTGGCGACCATCAAGCGTGAACTGGACCGCATGCTGGCAGCGGGCATCCTGCACATGACCCGGATTGGCAACCAGCACCACTATCAGGCCAACCCACAGTGCCCGATCTACGGCGAGTTGCTCGGCATTGTCAAAAAGACCTTTGGCGTGACCGAGGTCATCCGGCAAGCGCTTGAACCTCTGGCGGGAAAAATCGATTGGGCTTTTATTTTTGGTTCCGTGGCCAGCGGCAAGGAGACCGCGACCAGCGATATCGACTTGCTGATAATTGGCGATGCGGGTTTTGGCGATGTGGTCAGCGTGCTTTATTCGGTTCAGGAAGCGCTGGGCCGCGAGGTGAATCCGAAAATTTATCTCAGAGACGAATGGACTCGAATGAAAACTGCGAAGGACGCCTTTGTCGCTGAAGTGCTGGCAAAGCCGCGTCTGGATGTGATCGGAGGTGGGGATGAGCCTGGATAACCTGGTCGGGCTCAGCCTGGAAAATGTTTCGCCGGATGCAGTGGTGATCGGGCGACTGTTATCAGCGGCGAAGCGGAATATCGCCGATGCGCATGTGAGTGAAATCAGCGCCGAGAATCGTTTCGATGCTGCCTACAAGGCCATCATGCAGTTGGCCAATACGGCATTGCGGGCCAACGGTTTTAGAACACTGACGAGCAAGCCCGGCCATCACATGACAATGATCCAGACGCTCAGCCAAACTGTTGGCGTGGATAGGCAGACGGTGATTGTGCTCGACGCCTTGCGCAAGCAGCGTAATGTCACAGATTACGCCGGCGATATTGTGCCGGCCAGTGCGGTGCAGGAATGTGTAACGCATGCCGAGGCGTTGTTAAGTTCAGTTGTTGGCTGGTTAAAAGCGAACAAACCCGAGTTGCTTGGGAATGAATGAAGGATAACCCATGAAGTATGGACCGGGGACCTTCTACACAGAGACAGATACGGCGTTGGGTTTTACTCCGTTACTCTTATTACTACAATGAGGAGATCGTTTATACGAAATTAGTTTGTTTAATTATTGGTTGTTAAGCCTTAGCAATCTGTAAATACGCTACTTCAGATCGAATATGGCGCAAACGAAAAAAAAGGGGGATTCTGATGCGTAAACATATTGTGCTTGTATGCCTTGCCATAGTACCCGTGCTTGCTCAGGCGGGGATGTTTGGCGATTTGGTGAATAAGGCCAAAGAAAAGGCGGAACAGACTATGGATAAATCCGTTGATACGGTGACCCATACGGATAAGGACGAAACTCAAACCCAGCAGACGAAATCCAATCCAACTTCAAGTTCAAATGGAAAATATATCGCGATATCGGATATACCGCCTGGTCGCAGGCCGGCTACATATGGAACTCTAGGTCTGGCCAGGTTGCTTTATGACACGAGTTGGTTGGACAAGAACCTGTTAAAAGCGACTCAATCGTCCATTGGCTGCCAACAGTATTTTATAAAGCACGGATCTATTCGAGGAGGCGGCTGTATAGGTGAATATATCGGTATCAGTAAGAGCCATACCGCCTACAATATAAAACTGGCACCGGCTTTTAAGGATGAGGAAGTCATAGATCGCGATCCAAAATTTGCGGCTCATGAATTAAAAGACCGTATCAAACCGGTATTTCTGGAACTCGCAAAACATCTTCCACCGGAATTCGGCGATACGGTCCGTTGGCGAGGCACGTATGATTTCAATCGAGGCGTGTTGAACGTCAACATTCAGGGTTATGAGGATGCTCCTGCAAATATTGTTAACCATCTTCCAGCTAATATAAAACATCTGGACCTTAGAAATCTCAAACGATCCAATTCTGATGGAAGGGCTGGAGAGTATTATCAGTTAAAAGTGTGGGTCCCTTATGTTCAGGGCATTTATGCATTGGCCTTTGACCGGGACCTCGGTCAAGGACAGGTAGCGATGCCTCCGGCTGAAGCGGAGAAACTCTTTAAGAACGCTTCCAAAGATTATGTGATCGGGCAGGCAGTTGTTGAGTACAAAGTGAATAGCACGGTCGGCGAGGCAGCATTAGCCACCTTGGAACAGGTACGCATTTTGTCAGCCGTTAATGATGTAAACCCAGTTAATGCAAAATCTATTATGGATATTCCGGCTTCTGCTTTTCCAGAACTGAAACCGGAGAAGCAGGAAGCAAAGGCGCCTGCCAAAAAACCTGTTGAGGTGGCAAAGGCTGCTCCTGTCGAAAAGCCGGTATCGGAACCGGATCCACTGGCGCGTGTTAAGCAGGGGGCTGCTTATGGGCCTGATATTGTAGGATTACAACTTGGAATGACAATTGAACAGGCAGAGCAACAGATTAAAAAACATAAAAAGCCGACCGATATTATTGTGGGTAAAGCCTCAGCTCCATTCAAGACAGTCAAACTGTATGTCCTGGCGCCAGGAGATGAAGCGATTTCGCTTATGACAATGGACTCGCCTGCAGGGGAACGAATTGCCGGATATGTCCGTACGATTTATTTTGATAGGGACCATGCTCCCACTGAGATTGCGCTTTTGTCATCTCTTGAGAAAAAGTATGGCTCCCCTTTTTATGCCTATGGTGCAAAAGACATTAATTTTGATCGAAATTGGATAACCAATTGGAAGGGAGAATCTGTTACAAAGCAACAGGCCGTTAGTCAAAACCTGGGGAAATGCAAGGCTGCGGCGCATGCCCGCCCGGGATTAAAAACATGGCTCACGAGTGACAACCAACCCTATCGCTGGCCTATTCCAGGTTCAACAAACTGGGATAGCCCGCGGGTATTGAAGCCTGGAGATGAGAAATACGCAAAAAACATCCATCGTTGTGGTCCGACTGTAGTTGCAGACTATCAAGCCAACTCAGGCCAGCTCATAGGACCGAGCCTAACACTTTCACTATTCGATGGTGCATGGATTATGGATGCAGTGGTGAAGATGAACGCCTCTGAAGCAGCCCATGGAGCAGAAAATCTAGATTTATAATAGAGCGGATGAATCCATTCTAAAGTAGGAGCTCAGATAGCCGATGGGACGAATATTACCAACGAAAATTTGATTTCTTCATTTAACCATGGCTTTCCACTTGCCGGAAGGAGATTTTTGAATGGTCGCCATGTGACACTTCCTGTCGGTAACTGTACCGAACTGTGCCTGAAGTGTACTTTTTGACCAGCTGAGAAACTACAAGCTTCTCTAAGCAATTGATTTTATGGTGGCCAGGGGCGGAATCGAACCACCGACACGCGGATTTTCAGTCGCGGGCAGGATCGCCTGAGGCTTTATATTCCAATGAGTTACCGGGGCGCCCGTTGCCCAGTTTACAGTACGATGCAGGACCGTGCACAGCTAGTTCACGCAAAATTCACGCAAGGATTTCGCCCATCTGCGGCGTCAATCATTTGCCAGTAGTTCATCGACTTCGTGCCGCAACGTCGGTAGCTTGTTCTCCAAGATATCCCAGACGAGCCGGTCG
>Ga0114931_10000319_pt1 | contig 56862 bp, 44 predicted proteins | sample 2SBtaG_FD_89579 | JGI IMG/M metagenome (GOLD analysis project Ga0114931, IMG submission 89579) | Deep subsurface microbial communities from Kolumbo volcano to uncover new lineages of life (NeLLi) - 2SBTROV14_V59a metaG | ecosystem: Environmental > Aquatic > Marine > Volcanic | place: Kolumbo... | reverse complement strand
TCCGCTGCACATCGGCATTACCGAGGCCGGGGGCCTACGCGGCGGCACCATCAAATCGGCCATTGGCCTGGGCAATCTGCTGTGGGCCGGGATCGGCGATACCCTGCGTGTGTCCCTGTCGGCCGATCCGGTCGAGGAGGTCAAGGCCGGCTTCGACATGCTCAAGGCGCTCAACCTGCGCCACCGCGGGGTCAACGTGATCTCATGCCCGTCGTGCGCGCGCCAGCAGTTCGAGGTCATCAAGACCGTCGAGCTTTTGGAGCAGCGCCTGGCCCATATCACCACGCCCATGACCGTCTCGGTGATCGGCTGCGTGGTCAACGGCCCGGGCGAGGCACGCGAAACCGACGTGGGCTTCACCGGCGGCGGCAACGGAACCCATCAGGTCTATATCGGCGGCGTGCCCCATCATCGCCTGAAAGACCCGGATGTGGTCGATCATCTGGTCGCCGAGGTGGAACGCAAGGCCGCCGAGATCGAGGCCGCCAAGGCGCGGGACTCGGACCAAGGCGCCGAACCGCTTAGCGCCGCCGCTTCCTAGGGCCAACCGGAGAACGACGTGTCCGCGCTACAGCCGGTTCGCGGCACCCGCGATATATTGCCCGAGGAAATGCGCCGCCACCGCACGGTGGTGGAGACCGCGCGCGAGTTGGGCGCGCGCTACGGCTACGCCGAGATGGCGACGCCGATCTTCGAGTTCACCGAGGTCTTTCGTCGGCCCCTGGGCGAGACCTCCGATATCGTCTCCAAGGAGATGTACACCTTCACGGACCGGGGCGGGGACGAGATCACCCTGCGCCCGGAGGCGACCGCCGCGGTCGCCCGCGCCTTTCTATCCGGCGGTCTGGCGCAGGCGCTGCCGTGCAAGTTCTTCTGCCACGGTCCCATGTTCCGCTACGATCGGCCGCAAAAGGGCCGCTGGCGGCAATTCCATCAGATCAACGTGGAGTTGCTGGGCATCCCGGCGCCCCTGGGAGACGTGGAGATTATCGCGCTCGGCGCGCACATCCTGGATGAGCTTGGGGTGCTCGATCGCACGACCCTGCACCTCAATTCCCTCGGCGATCCGGAGAGCCGACGCGCGTATCGCGCCGTTCTGACCACGTATTTCGCCGATCATCGCGAGCGCTTGTCCGACGACAGCCGCGCGCGCCTGGAGCGCAACCCCTTGCGGATTCTCGATTCCAAGGACGAGCGCGACCGGCGCATCGTGGCCGGTGCCCCGGTGCTGTCGGAGCATCTAAATCAGGCGAGCGTGGATTTTTTCGGCACCGTGCGCGACGAGCTGGACGCGCTCGGCATCGCCTACAACCTGGACCCCTACATGGTGCGTGGCCTGGATTACTACACCCACACCATCTTCGAGTTCACCACCGAGGACTTGGGCGCCCAGGCCGCGGTCATGGGCGGCGGGCGCTACGACGGCCTGATCGAGCTCCTGGGCGGGCCGCCGACTCCGGGAGTCGGCTGGGCGGCGGGGATCGAGCGCCTGTCCATGCTCATGGCCGCGCCGCCGGCGCCGCCGCGCCCGATCGCCCTGATCCCCATTGGCGCCGCCGCGGAAAGCCGGGCGTTGAGCTTGACCCAGATGCTGCGCCGGGCCGGGTTACGGGTCGAGTTGGGCTTCGGGGGCAACGTGAAAAAGCGCATGAAACGGGCGGACAAGGTGCATGCCCGCGCCGCCGTGTTGCTGGGCGAGGACGAACTCGCGCGGGACGCCGCCACGGTGCGCGATCTCGACTCCGGCGAACAGACGCTGGTTTCCCTGGAGGCGTTGAGCGAGCATCTCGCCCGCTATCGGTAATGGCCGGCACCGCACTCGATCCGGTGTTGCACCTGATCGCGGTCGGGATCACCGACCGTTCGGCCACGCCGGAGGTTTCCGCGCGCCTCTTCGCAGAGGAACCGTATGCGGCGGCGGTTCTGGAGCGGGTGCGGGCGGCGGGCGCGGGCGAGGCCCTGGTGCTGACCACCTGCGAGCGGGTCGAGGTAATCGCCGCTCACGAAGATCCGGCGCTGGCCGACCGGAGTCTGCTTGAAGCCATCGCGGGGGGATGCGGTATCGACCCGGGAGAACTGGCCGCCGCCGCCCGCGGACACGTAGGCGAGGCCGCGCTGCGCCATGTCTTTTCCGTGGCGGCGTCCCTGGAGAGCGCCATGATCGGCGATCCGCAGATTCTGGGCCAACTCAAGGAGAGCCACCGCCGCGCCGCCGACGCGGGCGCCGCGGGGCCGGCTCTGGATTCCGCGCTCCGGGCGGCGTACACGGCGGCCCGGCGCGTACGCGCCGAAACGGCGCTCGCCGAGGGGCCGGTCTCGATCGCGGCCTCGGCGCAGCTTGTCGCGCGCGATGTACATGGCGATTTGCGCCGGCGCCGCGCCCTGCTGATCGGCCTGGGCGAAATCGGCGAGTTCCTGGGCGGCGAGTTGAAGGCCGCCGGGGTGCGCGACATGGTGGTAATACATGCCTCGCCCGCCCGCGCCGAGGCGGCGGCCCGGCGCCTGGGCTGCCACTTTCGGACGCTCGCGGACCTTGACGATGCCCTGGCGGCGGCCGATATCGTGATCAGCGCCACCGGCGCCGGGTCGTTCACGGTCGTTGCGCGCGCCGCCGAGGCGGCGTTGATCGCGCGCCGGCGGGAACCCATGTTCTTGATTGACGCCGCGGTTCCGGGCGATATCGACCCGGACGTGGCGGCGCTCGACGGAGCGTTCGTCTACGATATCGAGGATCTGGAGCGCATCGCCCAGCGTGGGCGCGCCACGCGCGAGGCGGCGGTTGCCGCGGCCCAGGCCATTGTCGAGGATGAATTGGCGGCTTTTATCCGCCAGCGGGCCGAGCGTTCGGCCGTGCCCGCGCTGGTCGCCCTGCGCCAGCACTTCGAGGCGACCCGCGCCGGGGTGCTGGCCGAGCGGGGCTTGAGCGCCGAGGAGGCGACACGGCGCTTGATCAACCGCCTGTTGCACGACCCCTCGGAGGTGCTGCGCGGCGCGGCGCGGCGCGACGAGGCGGGTGCCCTTGCCACGGCGCTACGCCGGCTGTTTCGCATGCCCGGCGCCGCGCCCAACGAGGACGAACGCGGCGAGGAGGATAACCGTTGAGTCTCGACGATAAGCTGAACCGGGTTTCGGCCCGCCATCAAGAGCTGACCGATCTGGTCGCGACCCACCCGAACCCCGGGTCGGACGACTATACGCGCATGCTGAAGGAGTATTCGGACCTGACCCCCATGGTGGAGCGCATCGCGGAGTTGCGCGCCGCCCAAAACGAGATGGGCGACCTCGCCGAGCTCATGGCCGAGCCGGACGCGGACCCGGAGATGCGCGCCATGGCGGAGCAGGAGTTCCACGCGCTGAAGGCGCGCATTCCCGAGATCGAGCACGAAATCCAGATCCTGCTTTTGCCCCGCGACGCGGACGACGAGCGCAACGCGATCCTGGAGGTGCGCGCCGGCACCGGCGGCGACGAGGCGGCGCTGTTCGCCGCCGAGTTGTTCCGCATGTATCAGCGCCACGCGGAGCTGCGCGGATGGCGCTTCGAGGTGATCGACTATTCGGAGACCAATATCCATGGCTGCAAGGAGGCCTCGGCGGCGATCTCGGGCAAGGGGGTGTTCGCGCGCCTCAAGTACGAGTCCGGCGTGCACCGGGTGCAGCGCGTGCCGGTCACCGAATCCGGCGGGCGCATCCACACCTCGGCGGCGACCGTGGCGGTTCTGCCCGAAGCGGAGGAGGTGGACGTGGAGATCGAGGACAAGGACCTGCGCGTCGATACCTATCGCTCCCAGGGCGCCGGCGGCCAGCACGTCAACACCACCGACAGCGCCGTGCGCATCACCCATCTGCCTAGCGGCATCGTGGTGCAATGCCAGGACGAAAAATCCCAGCACAAGAACCGGGCCAAGGCCATGAAGGTGCTGCGCGCGCGGCTCTACGATCATTTTCGCCAGCAGCAGGCCGACGAACTGGCCGCCGAGCGGCGCAGCCAGGTGGGCAGCGGCGACCGCTCGGAGCGAATCCGCACCTACAACTTTCCCCAGGGCCGAGTCACCGACCACCGCATCCAGCTGACCCTCTACAAGCTCGATAAGATCATGCTCGGCGAGGCCCTGGACGAGATCGTCGACGCGCTGATCGCCGAGGACCAGGCGGCGCGCCTGGCCGCCATGCAATGAGTATGGCCGCATACGCCACGCCCGCGCAGACCCTGGGGGGCCTTCTGGATGGGGCCGCGGCGCGCCTGCGCGCCGCCGGGGTCGAGGGCGCGCGGCGCGACGCGCGGTTGTTGTTGGCCCATGCGCTGGACCTCGATCCGGCCCAGATTCTGGCCTACCCGGAGCGGCCCGTGAGCGCGGCGGAGCGCGCGCGCGCGGCGCCCCTGCTAGCGCGCCGAGCAGCGCGCGAGCCGGTTTCGCGCATTCTCGGCCGGCGCGAGTTCTGGGGCCTGGACTTCGCGGTGACCGCCGATACCCTGGACCCGCGCCCGGATAGCGAAACCCTGGTGCGCGCCGTGCTGGACCGGCTTGGGCCGGCGCCCGGCGCGCCCGCCATTCTGGATCTGGGCACGGGGACCGGGTGCCTGCTGCTGGCGCTCCTCTCGGAGCTGCCCCACGCCCGTGGCCTGGGCATCGACGTCAGCCCCGGCGCCGTCGCGGTCGCGCGCGCCAACGCCGCGCGCCTCGGCCTGGCTGGGCGCTCCCGCGTCCAGGTCGCCTCGTGGAGCGACGATTTGCCCGGCGAATGGCAAGTAATCGTTAGTAATCCACCCTATATCATGGAGCGGCAGATCGAGGACTTGGCGCCCGAGGTGGCGCTCTATGAGCCGCGCCTCGCGCTGGCCGCCGGATCGGACGGCCTGGCGGCCTATCGATCGCTGATACCCCGGGTCGCGCGGATGCTGGCCCCGGGAGGACTGGTGGCGCTGGAGGTCGGCGCCGGACAGCGGGACGCGGTGGACTCAATCCTGGACAAGGCTGGCCTGGCGCCGTCGGGGCGCATGGCGGATCTGGCCGGAATCGAGAGATGCGTTCTTGCCGGAGGGCGGTAACGCCTCTGCGAGCGGACAAAAAAGTAGTTGGAAAGCCGCGGAATCCCCACTACGTTGGTGGTGTTGAGCTAAAGGCTCTCGCGTCCCTTGGGGAAGGGGACGCTCCGCGACCCCCGATACACAGTGTCCGTCGCAAAGGCTCGCATGATCGCCCGCGGGGCGATCTCTTGGATATTCGCGAGTTTTGTTGGGTCAACCGGAAGCTAACGGTACATGAGACAAGGACCAAATGGACGGCGGCCGCGTGGCCGCCCGCAACGCAAGCAGCACGGCGGTCAGCCGCGCGGCAATAACTTCGGTAGTCACGGCCCGGAGGGCCGGGTTCGCGGCAACGCGAATCAGGTTTACGAAAAATATGTCGCGCTGGCGCGTGACGCCGTATCCGCGGGCGACCGCGTCGCGGCCGAGACGTACTTTCAGCACGCCGAGCACTATTTTCGCATCGTCAACGCCAGCACGGATCCGGCGCCAGCACCGGCACCGCGCAATGTGGGCAATGTGGGCAATGTGGGCAACGGGCATGCCAACGGTGAGTGGTCGGACTCCGACAACGCGCCGAACCCGCCGGCCGAAACCGGCGCGGCGCGCGAGGGGGCGGCGGCAAGGGACGACGCGGAGCCGGCGCGGCAACGCCCCGGCCGAGGGCCGTCCCGGCGTCGGCCGCGGCAACGCGCCGAACAGCAAGATGCGGCGTCCGCGCAAGACACGGCGCGCGCGGGTGCGCCCCCCAACGGGGATGGCGCGGCGGTCAATGACGCCGCCGAGGCGCCCGAGCCCGACGGCGCGGATACGCGCGGCGGGGCCGCCGGCAAGGAGCCCGAGGGCGCCTAAGCCTCAACGCCTAATCTAAAGTTATTCGCGATTGATGGGAGGCCGCCTCAGCGGTCGAAATCGACGGCGAGTGTATTGCCGCCGCTGATCACGATGGCCACCCGTTCGCCCGGGGCCGGCCGGTAGCGGCCCGAGAGAAGCGCGGCCGTGGCCGCCGCCCCGCCCGGCTCCGCCACGACGCGGACCCGGTTCCACAGAGTCTCCTGGGCTTGGCGGATGGCCTCGTCCGTGACCAGGACGACCGAGTCCACATGGCGTCGCGCGATCGGAAACATCAGCTCGCCCACACGGCGCGGCGCCAGGGAATCCGCCGCGATGCCCCCCGCCGGCGCATCGACCGGCCGCCCCGCCTGGAAGGCCGCGCGGAGGGTTGGCGCGCCCTCCGGTTCGATCCCGATCACCTTGACGGCCCCCGCGTACCAGGCGGCGATGCCGCCAATCAGCCCACCGCCGCCCACGCCCACGAGCAGGGTGTCGATGGCCGGCGCCTGAGCTTCGAGTTCCGCCCCGAGGGTGCCCTGGCCGAGCAGGGTTTCGCGCTGATCGAAGGCATGAATCGGCAGCGCCCCCGCGCCCTCGGCCCAGGTTTCGCTGGCGGCCAGGGCGTCCGCATACTGCGCGCCGCCCACCACGAGGTCGGCGCCGTAATCGCGGATGCGCTGGATCTTGGCCAGCGAGGATACGTTGGGCACGAAAATCTTGGCGGGCACGCCGAGGGCGCGCGCCGCGTAGGCGACCGCGGCGCCGTGATTGCCGCCCGAGGCGGCGACCACCCCGGCCCCGGGCACCGGGCGGGTCAGCAGGTTGGCGAAGGCGCCGCGCGTCTTGAAGGAGCCGGCGTGCTGAAAAAGCTCCAGCTTCAGGGTGACGTGGCAGGGCGCGGCTCCCAGGTCCGCGCCCGCCGTCTCCAGCACCGGTGTCTTGCGGATTCGCGGTTCGATAAGGGCGTGCGTGGCGGCGATCTCCCGCCGGTCGATGGCGCTGTTGGTGTTGGCGCCGGTCATGGGGCGGGGGCGGTCAGCGAATCGCCGACGCCAATATCGCCGCCGGCGATCACCGCCGCGTAGATACCCATGTCCACGTGGCCGAACCCGGCTTGCAGGATGCGCGGGATGTTCATGTCGCGGGCCGCGGTCTCAGGGTCCACGTTGGTGGCCGCGCAGCGGTTGATCCGCGCGTCGACCCGCAGGCGGGCGCCGACGAGGGCGATCTCGCCGCCGATCCAATTGAACTCCGCCCACGGCGCCACGCCGTCCAGATAGACATTGGCGCGGAAGCGTATGGGATCGACCGGGCGCCGCACCACCCGCTCCAAGTCGCGCACGCTGGCCAGGTTGACGATTGAGACGACCTTGGGGGGGGTATCGGAGAACATATGCCCCGATGCCTCCACCAGCCGGGGCGCGCCGCGCGCCGAATCTCCCATGAAGCCGGCGAAGAATTGCCCGATCAGGGCGCGGCCCGTGGGCGTGGTGGCATCGGCGCGCACCACCGGCCGGCCCGCGCGCTCGATGGTCAGCACCCGGCTTTCCGGATCGAAGCGGGCGCGCAGTTGCGCTAGCCGCTCGTCGCGCATGAGGGTCAGAAAGTTCGTCTTGGGCATCCACTTCGGCGCCGCCGGGTCGAACCGGGTCGAGCCATGGGCCAGCGCGAACCGGCGGTCGTGGGGCAATCCCTCGCCGGGCGCGAGCGCCACCCGCTCAAGGTGCTCGTCGGTCAAACCCTTGACTGGGTAGCGGCATATGTCGGCGATCGTGGCGGTCATGGTATCCCATCGCGGCGGCCCGCGAGCTAACCGCGCGGGGGCCGGCGCTGTCAACCGCGCGGGCACAGCCTCTTGCGCCGGATCGGCGCCACCCCATATCCAAATCGGCGGGTGATCTGGGTCAACGCCATGTTCACCGCGGGCCGCTAAAGTGGCCGTGGTTGGTTCGTTAACCGATAGCATCGTCGATCGCGCGCCGCGTGGCCGGGCACGGACGAGGAGGGCAAAGTCCATGGACTTCGAAAAATATACCGAGCGTTCGCGCGGTTTCATTCAGTCGGCGCAGGGTCTCGCGCTGCGCGGCAATCACCAGCAAATCACGCCGGAGCACCTGCTCAAGGTGCTGCTCGACGATAGCGAGGGCCTGGCGGCCAACCTGATTCGCATGGCCGGCGGCGATCCGGCGCGCGCGTTGGAGGCCACCGAGGCGGCGCTCGCCAAGTTGCCGCGCATCGAGGGCTCGGGCGCCGGCCAGGCGTATCTGGGCGCCGAGCTGGCGAAGATTTTCGAGCAGGCGGAAGGCTTGGCCAAGAAGGCCGGGGACAGCTTCGTCACCGCCGAGCGGCTGCTTCTGGCGCTGGCCATGGCCGCCGCGACCCCCGCCGGCAAGGCGCTCGACCAAGCCGGTGTGACCCCGCAAAACCTGAACGGCGCGATCGAGCAACTGCGCAAGGGGCGCACCGCCGACAGCGCGACCGCCGAGGAATCCTACGACGCCCTCAAGAAATACGCCCGCGACCTGACCGAGGCCGCGCGCGAGGGCAAGCTCGATCCGGTGATCGGCCGCGACGAGGAGATCCGGCGCACCATCCAGGTGCTCTCGCGCCGCACCAAGAACAATCCCGTGCTGATTGGCGAGCCCGGCGTCGGCAAGACCGCCATCGTCGAGGGCCTGGCCCAGCGCATCGTCAACGGCGACGTGCCCGAGACCCTCAAGGACCGGCGCCTCATGGCGCTCGATCTGGGCGCCATGGTCGCCGGCGCCAAGTTTCGCGGCGAGTTCGAGGAGCGCCTGAAGGCGGTGTTGCAGGAGATCGCGGCCGCCGAGGGGGAGATCGTCGTCTTTATCGACGAGCTGCACACCCTGGTCGGCGCCGGCAAGGCCGAGGGCGCCATGGACGCCTCCAACATGCTCAAGCCGGCCCTGGCGCGCGGCGATCTGCACTGCGTGGGCGCGACCACCCTGGACGAATACCGCCAGCACATCGAGAAGGACGCGGCGCTCGCGCGGCGCTTTCAGGCGGTGTTCGTCTCCGAGCCGAGCGTGGAGGAGACCATCTCGATCCTGCGCGGCTTGAAGGAGAAGTACGAGCTGCACCATGGCGTGCGCATCACCGACGCCGCGATCGTCGCCGCGGCGACCCTGGGCAACCGCTACATCACGGACCGATTCCTGCCCGACAAGGCGATCGACCTGATCGACGAGGCGGCCAGCCGCCTGCGCATGGAGGTGGATTCCAAGCCCGAGGAAATCGACGAGCTGGACCGCAAGCTGATCCAGCTCAAGATCGAGCGCTCGGCGTTGCAGAAGGAAACCGACAAGGCCTCCAAGGAGCGCCTGGAAAAGCTCCATGGCGAGATCGCCGAACTGGAAACGAAATCGGCCGAGCTGACCGCCCGGTGGCGGGCAGAGAAGGAGGTGCTGGCCGGTGCCCAGAAGCTCAAGGAACGACTCGACCAAGCGCGCGGCGAGCTTGAGGCGGCCCAGCGCGAGGGCCGCCTGGAGCGGGCCGGCGAGCTCATGTACGGCGTCATTCCCGACCTGGAGCACAAGCTGGCCGAGGCCGAGAAGACCGGCGAGCAAGGCGGCATGCTCAACGAGGAGGTGACCGAGACGGAGATCGCCGCCGTGGTCGCGCGCTGGACCGGCATTCCCATGGACCGCATGCTGCAAGGCGAGCGCGACAAGCTCTTGCACATGGAAGACGCGCTGCGCACCCAGGTGATCGGCCAGGACGAAGCGATTGTCGCCATCTCCAACGCGGTGCGCCGGGCGCGCGCGGGCCTACAGGACCCCAACCGCCCGATCGGCTCGTTCATGTTCCTGGGGCCGACCGGCGTGGGCAAGACCGAGCTGACCAAGGCGCTGGCGCGCTTCCTGTTCGACGACGAGACGGCGATGATCCGCCTCGACATGTCGGAATACATGGAGAAGCACACCGTCGCGCGCATGATCGGCGCGCCGCCCGGCTATGTGGGCTACGAGGAGGGCGGGGCACTGACCGAGGCGGTGCGGCGCCGGCCCTATCAGGTGATCCTGTTCGACGAGATCGAGAAGGCGCACCCGGATGTTTTCAACGTTCTCCTGCAAGTGCTCGACGACGGGCGCCTGACCGACGAGCATGGGCGCACGGTCGATTTCCGCAACACCCTGATCATCATGACCTCCAACCTGGGCGGCGATATCCTGGCGGCCCAGCCGGAAGGCCAGGACAGCGTGCTCGCCCGCGCGCAGGTGATGGAGGTGGTGCGCGCCGCCTTCCGCCCCGAGTTCCTGAACCGGGTGGACGAGATCCTGCTGTTCCACCGCCTAACCCGGGCGCAGATGGCCGGGATCGTGGAGATCCAGTTGCGTCACCTGGATCGCATGCTGGCCGAGCGCAAGATCAAGCTCGTCCTCGACGAGGCGGCCAAGGCCTGGCTCGCGGACAAGGGCTACGATCCGGTCTACGGCGCCCGGCCGCTCAAGCGGGTCATCCAGCGCGAACTGCAAAACCCCCTGGCCGGCCTGATCCTGGAAGGCAAGATCGCCGACGGCGAGACCGTCGAGGTCTCCGCCGGCCCGGACGGGCTGGCGATCAACGGCGAGATGGTGGCCGCGGCCTGATCGAGGGCGCTTGGCGGTCGGGGGATTTGCGCGTTACATGGCGAGTGCGATCCGAGAATCGCGCCACGCTGGGGAGCGCGCGCCCATGGACCGGATACTCGATCTCGACCGCTACCCGCTCGACGCGGCGGACAGCTCCGAATACCGAGACCTCGTCGCGGCCCGCCGCCAGGACCTGGCGACGCACGGCATGTTCAACCTGAATGGCTTCGCGCGGCCCGAGGCGGTCGCGCGGTGCGTCGCGGAGATCGCGCCTCTGTTCGAGACCGCCGCCTACAACCATAAGCGCGCGCACAACATTTATTTCGACGACGACATCGCCGACCTCGCGCCGGATCATCCGGCGTTGCGCCGCCTGCAGACTACCAACCGCACTCTCTGCGCGGACCGGATCCCGGACAGCATGGTCACGCGCGTCTACGAATGGCCGCCGTTGGCGGCGTTCCTCGCCGCCACCATGGGCATGCCCCGGCTCTATCCCATGGCCGATCCCCTGGCGCGGGTGAATGTCATGGCCTACGGCGAAGGCGAAGCCCTCAACTGGCACTTCGATCGCGCGGAATTCACCACCACGCTTCTGTTGCAAGCGCCCGAGTCCGGCGGCGCGTTTCAATATCGCCGCGACCTGCGCGCCGAGGGCGCCCCCAACTACGCGGGTGTCGAGCGCCTGCTCGCGGGCGCGGACGAGGCGGTGCGCACCCTGCCCCTCGCGCCGGGAACCCTGAGCGTCTTCAAGGGCAAATACACGGCCCATCGCGTGACCCCGCCCGAGGGTCCGCGCCCACGTATCGTTGCGGTCTTTTCCTACTACGAACGCCCCGGGGTCGCCTTCGACGCGGCGGAGCGGCGCGGGTTCTATGGACGCGCCGAGGCCCTGGATGGTGCCGGGTGACTGGCTACGCGGCCAGGCGCTCGGCCACCAGCCCGGCGGCGATCGCCCACATGACCGCGCCGATGGCCAGATCGAGAACACGCCACGCCGCTGGCCGCGCGAAGACGGGCGCGAGCCAAGCCGCCCCGTAGCCGAGCCCGTAGAACCAGACGAACGAGGCGCTCATGGCGCCCACCGCGAAGGCGGCACGGGGCGCCGGCGGGTACTGCGCCGCCAACCCGCCGATCAGCAGCACCGTATCCAGATAGACGTGCGGATTGAGCACGCTGAGCGCGAGCGCCGTGGCCGCCGCCGCGCGCGCGGTGCCGCCCTTGCCGCTGGCCTCCGCCGGGCCGAGGGCGCCCGGGCGCAGCGCCCCGTGAAACGCCCGCAGCCCATAGGCGAACAGAAACACCGCGCCGGCCCAGGCAATGGCGTTCGTGAGGCCGGGACGGGCGGCGATCAGGCTCGCGAACCCGCCGGCGCCGAGGGCGATGAGCGCCACGTCCACGACGAAGCACACGCTGGCCACGACGAACACATGAGAGCGCTTCAACCCCTGGCGCAGCACGTAGGCGTTTTGCGCCCCAATGGCGATGATGAGCGCGGCCCCGAGGCCGAGGCCCTGGGCATATGCTGAAGCGAGCAGGCCCGACACGGGCTACGCACGGAAGGACGCCGGGAAGGCTCCAAGCATGGCTCTACCCTCGCATGCGTTCGCCCGCGGGGTCGAAGAGCGCCTCGCCCGCCAGCTTGGCCGGGCGCATCTCGCCCAGGATCTCGATCTCGAAGGCCGCGCCGTCGGCGATCAACGCGCGCGGAACAAACCCGAGCGCGACCGATTTTTCCACGTAGTGGGCATAGCCGCCCGAGGTGACGAAGCCCACCACCTCGCCCTCGTGCCAGATTGGTTCGTCGGCCACCACGTCGGCGTCGACGGCGTCCACCACGAAGGTGCAAAGTTGACGCTCGGGCGGGGTTTCGGCCTCGCGCCGGGCCGCCTCGTGGCCGATGAAGTCGTTCTTCTTGAGCGAGACGAACCGGTCGAGGCCGGTTTCCGCCGGCGTGTAATCGGGCTTGTACTCGCGCATCCAAGAGCCGAAGGACTTTTCCAGGCGCAGGGACATCATGGCGCGCATGCCGAACGGCCGCAGGCCCAGATCGCGCCCGGCCTCGCGCAGGGTCCGGTAGAGCGAGACCTGATGGGCCGGCGGCACGTACACCTCATAGCCCAGGTCGCCCGTGTAGCTGATCCGGCACACGATCGCCGGCACCAAGCCGACTTCGATCTCGCGCGCGCGAAGGAACGCGAACGCCTCGTTGGAAACATCGGCCCGGGTCACGCGCCCCAGCAGCTCGCGCGCCTTGGGCCCGGCGATCTGAAAGCCGACCCGGGCGCCGGAGACGTTGGCAAGCACCACCCCGGAGTCCGGCAGGTGCGCCTCGAACCAGCGCATGTGATAGGCCTGCGCCGCGTAGGAGGCGGTCAGCTGAAACCGCTCCGGCCCCAGGCGGGCGACCGTGAAATCGCCGATCAGCCGGCCCTTGGGGCTCAGCATGGGGGTCAGGGAGATGCGCCCCTCGCGCGGCATGCGGTTGGCCATGATCCGGTTAAGCCAGGATTCCGCGTCGGGGCCGGCCACCTCGTACTTGCCGAAGTTGTGGATTTCGTTGATGCCGACCGCGGCGCGTACGGCGCGGCATTCCTCGGCCACGGCGCCGAACGCGTTGGACCGGCGGAACGAGGGCGTTTCCAGGCGCGGCTCGCCCTCGGGCGCGAAATAGTTGACATGCTCCATGCCGTAGGCGGTCCCGAAGACGGCGCGCTCGGCGTCCCACAGGCCGTAGGCCGGCGTCGTATTCAGGGGCCGGCCGGCCGGCAGCTCCTCGTTCGGGTAGGTGATGGCGAACCGGCGCTGGTAATTCTCGGTCACCTTGATCCGGGTGTAGGGCCGGGTACACACCTCGCCGAAGCGCGCCACGTCCATGGCGAAAACATTGCGCGAGGGCTCCCCCTCCACCATCCATTCGGCCACGGTCAGGCCCACGCCGCCGCCCTGGCTGAACCCAGCCATGACCGCGCACGCACACCAGAAGTTGCGCAGGCCCGGCACCGGCCCGACCAGGGGGTTGCCGTCCGGCGCGAAGGTGAACGGCCCGTTGATGACGCGCTTTATACCGGCCTCGGCGAGGCACGGATAGCGATCGAAGGCATGGGCCATGGCGCCCTCGATGCGATCCAGGTTGTCGGGCAGGAGCTCGTGGCCAAAATCCCACGGCGTGCCGTCCACCCCCCAGGGGGTAGCGTCGTGCTCGTAAAAGCCGATCACAAGGCCCCGGCCCTCCTGGCGCAGATAGGTCTCGCCGCCTGGGTCCACCACGTGGGGGTGCTCGGTCTCGCGCTCATAGATCTCACGGATGTCGTCGGTCACCAAATACTGGTGCTCCATGGGATGGAGCGGCAGGTTGAGCCCGACCATGGCGCCTACCTCGCGCGCCCACAGGCCGGCGGCGTTGATGACGTATTCCGCGATCACGGTGCCCTGCTCGGTGACCACGTTCCACGAACCGTCGGGGCGCGGCGTAAGGTCGACCACCCGGTTGCGCAGCACGATCTCGGCGCCGCCAATGCGCGCCGCCTTGGCGTAGGCGTGGGTCGTGCCCGAGGGGTCCAGGTGGCCGTCGAGAGGATCGTAGAGGCCGCCGATCAGGTCCTTGACGTTGGTGATCGGGGCGATCTTGGCGATTTCCTCGGGTCCGACGAGCTCGGTTCGCAGCCCCATGTGGCGGTGCTTGGCGCGCTCCGCCTTCAGGTAGTCCATGCGCTCGGGCTCGGCGGCGATGGTCAGGCCGCCCACGTGATGCAGGCCGCACGATTGGCCGCTGATCTCCTCGAGCTCCTTGTAGAGCCCGATCGTGTAGCCCTGCAGGGCGGCGATGTTAGGGTCCGCGTTGAGGGTATGGAACCCGCCGGCGGCGTGCCACGTGGAGCCGGAGGTCAACTCCGAACGCTCAATCAGCATGACATCGGGCCAGCCGAACTTGGTCAGATGATAAAGAACGCTGCAACCGACCACCCCACCGCCGATAACGACGACCCGAACGTGCGACCGCATGGCCACGACCTCCCACTGCCTCCAGGCGCCAGCGCGCGGCCGGCCAACTCCCGCCTATCAAAACCCATGTTCGGCACGGAACTTGTACGCGTGCGCCGTTTTCTTTCGCGAATGCGGCCTCGGCCGCCGCGCGCCGACACGGCGGAACCTTGGCGGCGGGCATGGGCGACTCGAAATCGCGGCCCGAAGACACACGCGTAAGTTGATGTTAATAAATATAAACTATCACTGCGTGCGGTCGAATTAAAACCGTCTTGCGATCCCGCCCGACAACACCGCCAAACCGTCCAACGACCGGGACCCCCCAGAAAGGCCACGCCATGGTAGATCAGACCGAGACCGTTCGATTTATTGAGGCTTTGATCAATCGGGATATAACCGATCCGCCGACCGGCGACGACCCTGTTTCGGCCGCGATCCGGGCGCTCGCCGACTCAATGGCCACGGAAGCGACGAACACCTTGGATCGCACGGTTCGTTTCTCCATGAACGCCAGCCAGGCCATGACGACGGTCGCGCAGATGACGAGCAACCTTATCGAGACGGACAGCCGCACCCAAACCATGGCCTCCGCGCTGGAGGAATTGACGGCATCCATCAACCAGATATCCGAAGCCAGCAATTCGGCGGCCGATTTGGCGTCGACCTCTAGAAATGGGGCATTGGAAGGTGTTCAGAAAATGAACACGGTCGTCCATCACATGGACCGCATAGCGGACGTGGTTCAGCATGTCAGCGGTCGCACCGAAACGTTGTCCAATGCGTCACGGCAGATCGCGGGAATTCTGGAAACCATCGATGCGATCGCGAAGCAAACCAATTTGCTCGCCCTGAACGCGACGATCGAGGCGGCGCGCGCGGGCGAGCATGGCAAGGGGTTCGCGGTCGTGGCCGGCGAGGTCAAGAGCCTCGCCAATCAAACATCGAGCGCGACGGAGGACATCCGCAGGCGGATCGACGCCTTGATGGAAGAAATTTCGGGGCTCACCAGCACGGTTCCCGAAGCCCTGGAAGAGGTCGAAAACGGAAAGAAGGCCGTCCACTCGACCGAAGAAGACATTCATGACATCAGCGAGCATGCCTCCAATGTATCGACGCGCATGAAGGAGGTCGCCTCCATGCTGTCCGAGCAGACCGAAGCCGTTCAGGAAATCGGTTCGGGGATCGCGTACGTGGCGGAACTTTCCAACCGAAACAAGGACCGTACGGAACGTACGATCAAATCCGTCAGCGTGACCGAAACCCTGATCGAGGAGCAGCTCACCAAGCTGGAGCAAATCGATATCGACAGCTACGTCCTCTACCGCGCCAAGTCCGATCATTACATCTGGAAGAAAAAGCTCGCGGAGATGTTCGTCGGCCTGAACAACCTCAAAGAGGACGAGCTGGCGGATCACCATCAATGCCGGCTGGGAAAATGGTACGACCAGATCGACGATCCCTGGTTTACCGGCAATCCCGACTTCAAGAGGCTTGTCGAACCCCATAGCCGCGTCCACGAATTCGGCAAGGCCGCGGCGCATGCGCACGGCCAGGGCAGTCCAGAGGAAGCGGAGCGTTTGTTCGGCGAGATGGATAAAGCCTCGGAGGATGTCGCGGCCCTGCTCGACAAGCTGATCGAGCAAAGAACGCGCGCCTGATACCGAGTCTCCATCAACGAGACTTGGTATAACACGGGAGAAAAAGGGCCGGTCCGCAACCCACCGGCGTCAAAGGTTCGTTCCCGGGACGGACTCTAAGCGCCACTCGGGACTTGTACGCGGACGCGCGCGTGGCCATCATTCGCGGAGATCGCCATACTGTGCTATCGTTTTGGAAACAGATGTGACACGCGGAATCCAGTCCAAGAGATTTCGCCGAACCATTAGGGGGGTGACATGAGGCGCTTCGCGTACGTTGTTCCAAGCCTTTTCATGGGGTTGTTCGTGGCCATGATGGCCGGGACCGCGGCGTTCGCCGCCGGTTTGACGGTGACCAGCGGCGAGTTCCAGGACGGCGATTACCTCGCCAACGAGCAGGTGTTCGCCGGGTTCGGATGCAAGGGCGAGAATGTGTCGCCGTCGCTTAGCTGGAGCGGCGCGCCAGCGGGAACGAAATCTTTCGCCCTGAACGTTTACGATCCCGACGCGCCGACCGGAAGCGGATGGTGGCACTGGGTGGTGGTCAACATGCCCGCCACCACCACGAGCCTGCCCAAGGGGGCGGGCACGGCCGACGGCGCCAAGCTGCCGCCGGGCGCCCTCCAGGTGAGGACCGACTTCGGGGCGCCCGGCTACGGCGGGGCTTGTCCGCCGAAAGGGGATCATCCGCACCGCTACATTTTCACCATCTATGCGCTCGATTTGGACAAGCTGGACGTGACCGCCGAGTCGTCGCCGGCTCTGATCGGGTTCTACTTGAATTTCCATACCCTGGCGAAGGGCTCGCTCATGGGCCTGTACAAGCGCTGATACCCAAGTCTCGTCGATCGGGACCGCTCAGCGCCCGTGGGCGCGCAGCAGGGCCACCACCTGGTCCACGGGTAGGCCGTGGCGCGTATTGCCGTCGCGCCCGACCATGGTCCGGGACATGAACATGCTGTTGTAGATCGCCTCCTCGATCGACTCGACCACCGCCTGCCCGAGGGCGGAGAGCACCCAATGCTCGTTGGTCAGGGTTTGCCGGCTCATCAGCACCGCCTTCGGCCGGTCGGGAATGCGGTAGGCGGTGCTGAACGCGATCACCGTGTCGCCGCTGCCGGTGTGGCAGGTGCTGCCGGTGCGCGCCAGGCCGAAGGCGGCGCGGCGCGCCAGGCGCTCCAACTGCCGACCGTCGAGGGGCGCGTCGGTGGCCAGCACCATCATGATGGAGCCGTATTCGCTGGCCGCGCGGTAATTGGGCGGGCGGATATGCTGGCCCACGGGCACGCCGGCGATGACCAGTTCGTGGCCGCGGCCAAAATTGGTCTGCACCAGAACCCCCACGGTAAAGCCGCCGCTGTCCTCGGGCACCACCCGGCTGTCGGTGCCGATGCCGCCCTTCCACTCGAAGCAGCTCATGCCGGTCCCGCCGCCCACGCTGCCCTCGGCGAGCAAGCCCCCGGCGGCGGATTCGACGGCCGCGCGCACCTCCGCCTCGCCGATGCGCCGGGCGTGGGCGTCGCTCAGGAACCCGTCGGTGCACTCGCCGACCACAGGGTTGACGCTGGCGTAGCCCTGGCGGCCGGTCGCCTCGAAGCCGACGCCGATATAGGGGTTCTGCTCGATCATCAGGGTGATCAGCGCATCGGCCACGCGCGGCATGTTGAGGGTGCTGGTCAGCGCGATGGGGGTTTCGATGGCGCCGGTCTCGCGCACCTGCTCGAACCCGGCGTACTTGCCGAACCCGTTGATGCGGTGCACCGCGCCGGCGACCTTCTCCTCGTAGAGGTTGCCCCCATGGGGCAGGATCGCGGTCACCCCGGTCCGGTATGGCCCGTCGCCGCTCCAGGCGCCTTCGCCCTCGATCACGGTGCGGTGGCCAACCGCGACCCCGGCCACGTCGGTAATGGCGTCGAGCGGCCCCGGCGGCAAAACGCCGCAAGGAATTTCCAATTCTCGGCAACGAGGCATCGGTGCTATACTCCCACCCGGTCCAAGGCCGGTTGCCGTCGCGGTTGATCGCACAATGGGAATGAGCTACATCCCTTGGATCAATGGGTGGCAATCGCGCCATAAAGCGAAATAATAATGCTCGAACTGGGAGGTATGAAATGCAAAAGGGTCCCTTTGTCGTCGCAGGTCTTGCCGCGGCGCTAACCGTTTCACTTTCGGTGGCCGCCGTGGCGGCCGAATGCCCGATCAAGATCGGTGGCATGACGCCCCTATCGGCGCCTGGCGCGGTGGGCGCCGGCGAGGGCATGCGCGCGGCGATGCTGATCGCGGAGAAGGACATCAACGCGGCCGGCGGCGTGCTGGGCTGCGACGTCAAGGTGGTTATCGCCGACACCGAAGGCTTGCCGGAAAAGGCGTCGGCCATGATGGAGAAGCTGATCACCCAGGACGGCGTGGTCGCGGTCGGCGGCGCTTATCACAGCTCCGTGGGCGTCGCCTCGAAGGATGTCGCCAACAATCGCCACATCCCCGTGGTCTTCGCCGAAACCTGGAACGACACGATCACCGGCGACAAGCAAAAGTACATCTTCCGCATCGCGCCGTTGAGCTCCTGGGCGTCCTCCACCCTCTGGAAGGTGGCGCTTCTGGTGCCCAACATCAAGAAGGTGGCGATCCTCACCGAAAATACCGACTACGGCATTCCGGCCGCCCAGGAGACCACCAAGGGCCTGAAGTCCGGCGGCGTCGACGCGGTGACCTTCGGCGTGGATATCGGCACCCAGGATTACGCCGGCATCGTCGAGCGCATGAAGGCCGAGAAGCCGGACTACATCATCGTCCTGGCCACCGGCGAGGCGGGCTACAACTTCACCCAGCAGGCGGCCGACGCGGGCATGGGCCCCCTGGACATTCCGTTCCAGGCCGGTCAGGTGTCGCTTGAAAGCAAGGCCTATTGGGAAAACGTCCCCGACGGCAACATGGCCTTCGTGCAACGGATCGGCACGCCGGCGAGCTTGTGGAACAAGAAGGCACGGGCTTTGAACGAAGCCTATAAGGCCGCGACCAAGAGGGGCGTCATCGAGAGCTATTCGATGGAAGCCTACGACTCGATCGCGATTCTCGCCCAGGCCATCAACGAAGCCGGCACCACCGAAGGCTCCGCCGTGGTCACGGCCCTGGAGAACATCGACCACATCGGCACCCTGGGCCGCATCTACTTCCCCTACGGGACCAAGAACGATCCCAGCGCGGACGGCAAGGGCGACGAGTGGTGGCACCAGTGGCCCGACGTCGCCTTGACCATGATCCAGTATCAGAAAGAAGGTCAGAGCTCCCTCGAAGCGCCCATCATCTGGCCGGACGTCTACAAGACCGGCGATGCGATCTACGTCGGGCAGTAAGCGGGTTTCCAACCTTCGGGGTTGCAACTCATGAGACTCCGTCGGCGGCGCCCGCCTTGCGCGGATCGCCGTCGGCGGACCTCTCGATAATTTCTCCTTATTCGTGACCTGGGCGCGGGCGAGGTAGGGCGTGGAGTTTCCATACATCTTCTGGTGGGTGTTTGCCTGGATGATCTTCTGGTCGGTGACCGGGAGCATCGCGGCCCGCCGTTCTTATATGCGCCGGGACCTGGATACCACGAACGCCTCTTTCGTTGGCGCCATGCTTGGGGCCTCGACGGGTCCCTTCGGCCTGGTGCCGCTGTGCATGAAAACGCCCAATATCACCACCCGCATGATGGTGGTCCCGGCCCTCGCGTCGGTCGGCGTGCTCATGATCGCCTTCGGTTTCGCCGATCCGGGGAACTTCTGCGTCTCGAACGGCTCTTTCGTCGCCTCGCAGATCGTCAACGGGCTGATCATCGGCATCATCTACGGCTTCATGGCCCTGGGGCTGACGCTGATCTTCTCCATCCTGGGCGTGGTCAGCTTCGCCCACGGCGAATTCTACATGATCGGCGGGATGATCACTTATTTCCTGACCAGCGTCTGGCTGCCCGGCATCAACCCGATCATCGCTATCGCGCTCGCCTGCCTCGCCGCCTTCGTGCTTGGCGCGGTCTTCGAGAGGATGTTCCTGACCCCCATGTACGAGGGCAAGATCGACAGGCCGGTCGAATATGGCATCCTGGTGACCTTCGGTCTGGCCTTCACGCTGCAATATTTTGTCCAGGCCACGGCCGGCGCCAACCCGTTGAAGGCAAGCCGCTACTTCGATTTCCCCCGCATCCGCCTGCCGTCGAGCGCGGACCCCTGGCTGATCAAGACCAGCCGCGGGAACATGGAACTGTTCGATACCGTATCGATTTCCAACCCCCGTTTCACGGCGGCGGTGATGTGTATCATCGTGTTCGGCCTGCTGATGCTCTTCCTTCACCGCACCTGGACGGGCAAGGCGCTACGCGCCGTCAGCCAGGATCGCGAGGCGGCGGCCATCGCCGGCATAAACCCCGACAGAATGAACATGCTGGCCTTCGCCCTGGGCGGCATGATCGCCGCGCTCGCCGGCGCCCTGCTGGTGCAGGCGTTTTCCTGGTTGCCACAGGTCGGCGCGATTCCGGCCATGCGATCCTTCGTGATCCTGGTTCTCGGCGGCCTCGGATCCATACCCGGCGCGTTTGTTGGTGGGGTCATTGTCGGCCTCTTCGAGGCGGCGGGCACCGGCTGCCTGCCGGACGCCCAGAAAGCGGCCTCCTATATCCCCGCCTACGGCATGATCATCCTCACGCTCACCCTATTGCTGCGACCGACGGGGCTTTTCGGCCGCCGGTTCGCTAGCGGCGCCCACGGTCAGTTTTGACCAGATCGCGCATACCGCAAGCGGCGGGGCTGGCCCTGGTCCTGATATTCGCGGTCTTTCCGTTCGTCTACGCGCGCGCGGACTATCCCTTCATCATGCACATCCTCATTACCGGGTTCTTCTACGCGATCCTGGCGTCGAGCTGGTCGATGCTGGCCGGCTACGCGGGACAGTTCTCGTTCGGTCACTTGGGGTTCATGGGCATCGGGGCCTATACCGCGGCACTGTTCAGCCATTATTTCTATCTGTCACCCGTGCCGACCAACATCTGCACCGAGTACCCATTCGGCGATCTTTATCTGATTATCGTCAACCCCATCGGCGTCACCTCCTCGACCCTGAGTCAGGACTGTTTGCGCGAGGCGCTTACGATCTGGAACGGCAGCGTCCAGATCACTCCCATGCCGGTCTGGCTCGGCATTATCCTGGGCACCGTCATGGGCGGCGTCTTCGGCCTTCTGATCGGGCTTCTGGTGCTGCCCTTGCGCGCGGCTTATCTGGCCCTGTTCACCCTGGGTTTCTCGGAAATCCTGCGCGCCGCGATCAGCGCCGAAATCGAAATTACGCGCGGCCAGGCGGGCATCGAGCTGCCCTACCTGTTCGACAGCGGCATCACCCTGTTCGGCCGCCATTTCGATAAGACCGACAAGCTGCCGCCCTATTTCGTGATGCTCTTCCTGTTGTTGCTCTGCCTCGCCATCATGACTTGGCTGGCGAAATCCAAGTTCGGCATGTTCGTGCGCGCCCTGCGCGAAGACCAGGACGCGGCGGCGGCGCTCGGCGTCAACACGACGCGCTACAAGGTCCTGGTATTCGTCGTCACCTCGATGATGGCGGCGGCCGCCGGGGCGGTGATGGCCCATTACATCCGCATCATCACGCCGAATAATCTGATGATCCTGCAAATGAGCCTGGTCGTCGCCATGGCGGTGATCGGCGGAGTCGAAAATGTCATCGCCGCGGCGATCGGCGCGATCGTCATCGAATTCGCGCTCGAACTGCTGCGCAACTCTTTCGAGATCGGTCCCTTCACCCTCGACATGACCGTCTGGCGCTTCGTGGTCTTCGGGGTGCTGCTGATGTTGGCCCTGCGGTTCGCCCGTAACGGGCTGATCGCGCCGCTCATCGAGTATTTCACCCGTGGCCACGTCGCCAAGGAAACCGTGGCCATCCGGACGGCGACCCCGGAGGGGACGGAGGGACCGTCATGATCAACCTCGTGGTCAAGAACCTGAACAAGCGCTTCGGCGGCCTGCACGTCCTCAAGGATGTCACCTTCGAGGTCAACGGGCCCGAGCTGATCGGCCTCATCGGCCCCAACGGCGCCGGCAAGACGACGCTCACCAACATCCTGGACGGCGCCATCAAGCCCAACAGCGGCACCGTCTACCTGAACGGCGAGCGCACCGACCAGCTCGCGCCCTACGAGGTGGCGCGGGTCGGCCTGGGCCGCACGTTCCAGGTCACCCGTTCGTTCCGCCGCATGACGGTTCTGGAAAACCTCTACGTGCCGGCGCTGGCCCTGGAGCACCACCAGACCAAGGCGGAGATGCACGACAAGGCCATGTCCGTGCTGGAGTTCCTGACCATGGCGCACCTGCGCAACGAGTATGCCCAGGCGCTCTCGGGCGGGCAGCAGAAGCTGCTCGAGCTGGTCCGCCTGCTCATGCTCGATCCAGGGGTGGTCATCCTGGACGAACCCTTCGCGGGCGTTCACCCCAAGCTCATGGAGATCATCTACCGCTACATCGAGCGGGTGAACAGCGACGGCAAGGCGATCATCATCATCAGCCATCAGATGGATTCCATCTTCAGCCTGAGCCGCCGACTCCTGGTGCTGAATTACGGCGATCTGATCGCCGATGGGCCGCCCGACGAGGTGAGGCGGGATCCGACCGTGATCGAGGCTTATCTGGGCACCGATCAGGACGAGGCGGAACCCGGCGAGCATGGGGCGCACTAGAATTATGAGCGAAATCCCGCACGACGACACCGTCCTGGAGCTGCGCGACCTTTACGTCGGGTATTACAAGGACCTCAACATCCTTCAGGACCTCAACATCACCGTGGAACGCGGCAAGATCACCGCCGTGCTGGGCGCCAACGGGGTCGGCAAATCGACCGCGCTGCGCGCGATCTTCGGCTTCCTGCGCCCCAACGCCGGCGAAATTCTGCTGAACGGCGAAAGCATCCTCGAGATCCCGGCCTACAAGCGAATCCTCAAGGGCCTGGCCTACATCCCGCAGCAGCCGGGGGTGTTCAAGGACATGAGCGTGGAGGAGAACCTCTATTTGGGCGGCTGGACCTTTCGCGGGAACAAGAAGGAGGTCCGCGCCAAGATCGAGGAGAATTACGAGCGCTTCCCGGTGTTGCGCGAAAAGCGCAAGCAGATCACCGGCGAACTGTCCGGCGGCCAGCAGCGCATGGTCGAGATCGGCCGCACCCTGATGGCCGAGCCGAAGGTGCTACTGGTGGACGAGCCGACCGCGGGCCTCTCGAAAATGCTCTCGGAAGAGGTCTACGGCATGTTGACGGATTTGACCACCCGCGAGGATCTGACCATCCTGTTGGTGGATCAGGAAATCCGGCAGGCCCTCAAGATCGCCGACTACGTGTATGTCCTGGAACTGGGCCGTAACAAGTTCCAGGGCCCGGTCTCCGAATTCACCGATCTGGAAAAGGCGTTCTGGGTCGGCGGTTAGAGCGGAGGACCCCATGCCCGATCTTTGCGACCTTGGCGCCGTCGAGTTGCGACGCCTGGTCGGCACCAAGCGCGTCTCCCCGGTCGAAATTTTGGAAAGCTGCATCGCGCGTATCGAGGCGGTCAACCCGGCGCTCAACGCCGTGGTCGCCACCGATTTTCCACGCGCCCGGGCCGAGGCCGAGGCGGCCGAGGCGGCGGTGGGCACCGGCGATGACCTGGGCCCCCTGCACGGCCTGCCGGTCGGAATCAAGGATCTGGAATCGACCGCGGGCCTGCGCACCACCTTCGGCTCGCTCCTCTACAAAGACCACGTGCCCGCGAAGGACGACCGCCTGGTCGCGGCCGTGCGCGCCGCCGGCGGCATCGTCATCGGCAAGACCAACACACCCGAGTTCGGCGCCGGCGCCAATACCCGCAACAAGGTCTACGGCGCCACGGGCAACCCGTTCGACCCGGCGCTGACCTGCGGCGGCTCGTCGGGGGGCTCCGCGGTCGCGCTCGCCACGGGCATGGCGCCGCTCGCCACCGGCTCGGACTTCGGCGGCAGCCTGCGCACCCCGGCCGGGTTCTGCGGGGTCGTGGGGTTCCGCCCCACGCCGGGCACCGTGCCCGATGAAACCCGGGTGGTCGGGCTCTCCCCCTTCGCGGTCCTGGGGCCCATGGGGCGCGACGTGGCCGACGCCGCGCTCCTGCTCTCGGCGTTGATCGACGACGATGCCCGCGATCCCTATACCCACGCGCTCGACCCGGCGCTGGAGGAGGCGCCGGGGCCGTGCGATCTATCGGCCTTGCGCATCGCGTTTTCCGAGGACCTGGGCTGCGCGCCGGTGGCGGAGGAGATTCGCGCGGTGTTTCGCGCGCGCACGGCAAGGCTCATGCCGCTGTTCGCGCGCGCCGAGCACCGCGATCCCGCGCTCGGCCCCGTGCACGAGGTGTTCGAGATCCTGCGCGGGGTCAATTTCCTCGCCGCCCACAAGGAGCGGGTCGAGAAACACCGCGATCTCCTGGGCCCCAACGTGATCGACAACACGATGCGCGCGCTCGCCCATAGCGCCGCCGACGTGGCCTGGGCGCACGCGGAGCAGACCAAGCTCTGCCGGCGCTTCCTGCGCCTGTTCGAGGAGGTGGACGTGCTCGTCTGCCCGGCGTGCGCGGTCTCCCCCTTCCCCCACGAGGAGTTGGCCGTGCGCGAGATCGACGGCCAGGCGATGGAAACCTACATGCGCTGGCTGGCGATCACCTATGGCATCACCATGACCACGCACCCCGTGGCCGTGATCCCGTGCGGGGTCGATGGGCGCGGCCTGCCGTTCGGCCTGCAAATCGTTGGACCCCATGGGGGCGATGCCTACGTGCTGCGCGTGGCCCACGCCCTGGAGCAGGCCATGGCCGGCGAGCCCGAGTTGGCGCGCCCGCTGCCCGATCTCGCGCGCCTCGCCAAAACGGAGGGGCCGCCAACATGACCCACGGCATGGTCTGCGCGCCCCAGCCGGAGGCGGTGGAGGCCGGCGTGCTCGCGCTCAAGGCGGGGGGCAACGCGGTCGACGCCGCCATCGCCTGCGCCCTGATGCAAACCGTGGTCGATCCGCAAATGTCGGGCATCGCCGGCTTCGGCGGCGCGCACCTCTATCTACCGGGCAAGGGCGTGCACGGGCTGATCGACTTCCATGGCCGCGCCCCGGCCAAGGCAACCCCCGACATGTGGGCCGATCTCCTGGAGCGGGAAACCGAGGACGGCTTCGGCTTCGTGCTCAAGGGCCAGGTCAACGACCTGGGCTACCGGGCGGCGACCACGCCGGGCAGCCTAAAGGCCTTTCACGAGGTGCTCGCGCGCCATGGCACCCTCTCGTGGCGGCAAGTGGTCGAACCGGCCATCGCCACCGCGGAGGACGGCTTCGCGATCCGTCCCCATGTCTACGATTTCTGGAGCCGGAGCGAGGGTCTGGGCCTGGTGGACCCGATCGAGCGCCTGCGCTTTTCGCCCTCGGGCCGGCGCATCTATTTCCGCGCGGACGGCACCTTGCGCCCCCTCGGCTCGATCTTGCGCAACCCGGATATGGCCCGCACCCTGGCGCGTATCGCGGCGGAGGGGCCGGAGGTCTTTTACGAGGGCGAGATCGCCCACGCCATCGCCGACGACATGGCCGCCAACGGCGGCCTCCTGGGGCTGGGCGATCTCGTCGGCTACCGCGCCGAGGATACGGCACCGCTCTGGGGCGAATACCGGGGCCACCGGATCGCCACCAACCAGCCGCCGGGCGGCGGCATCATGGTGGTGCAGATGCTGCACATCCTGGAAAACTTCGACCTGGCCGCGCTGGGTCACAACACGCCGGCCTATATTCGCGTGGTCGCCGAGGCGATGAAGCGCGCCACTATCGACAAGGACCGCTACGTGGGCGATCCGCGCTTCGTGGACGTGCCCATCGCCCGCCTGACCGACAAGGCCACCGCGCGCGCCCAGGCGGGCGAAATCGAGCGCGGCGAGGTTGCCCACGTCCCGCGCGTGGCCACGGGCGCGGAATCCAAGGACACGACCCACGTCTGCGCCGTCGACGAGCACGGCAACGTGGTTTCCATGACCCATTCGCTCGGCATGTCCTCGGGCGCGATCACCGAGGGGCTGGGCTTCATGTACAACAACTGCATGGGGGTGTTCGACCCGCGCCCGGGGCACACCGGCTCCATCGCGCCGGGCAAGGCGCGCTTCACCTCCATGGCGCCGACCATCGTGTTCCAGGGCGACGCGCCGCTGATCGCCCTCGGCGCGCCGGGGGCGACCCACATCGCCATGGGCATCTTGCAGGTGATCCTCAACGTGATCGACTTCGCCATGTCCATGAGCGACGCCGTGGCCGCGCCGCGCTTCGCGGCGACCAGCGATATCGTGGACGTGACCAACCGAATCCCGCGCTTCGTCACCGCCGAACTGGAAGCCCAGGGCTACGAAATCCGGCGCTCTTACCGTTCCTATCACATCGCCGGCGTGCACGGCATCGAGATCCGGGACGGGCGCTGGCACGGCGGCGCCGACCCGGGGCGCGACGGCGTGGCGCTTCAGGTCTAAGCGAGCCCCCGATTCCACGACCGAGAGTGCCATGACCCTGCCCACCATCGACGCGCCCTACCTTCTGCTGCTGGGCAACGCGACCGACCCCATGAGCGCCAAGACCGCGCTCGGGGTCGCCCACTGGCGGTCCGAGCGCTGCCTCGCCCAACTGCGCCTGGCCGGCTGCCAAGTCGATGCGGGCGTGCCCGACATGACCGCGGCCGAGGCCGCGGCGGCGGGCGCGCGCACCCTGGTCGTGGGCGTCGCCCCGGCGGGCGGGCGCCTGCCCCCGGCGTGGACGGAGGTCATCGTCGCGGCGCTGGAGGCGGGCCTGGACGTGGCCAGCGGCCTGCACACGCGCCTGGCGGAGATTCCCGCCATTTCGGACGCGGCGACGCGCGCCGGGCGGCGGGTGTTCGACGTGCGCCACCCAACCGCCCCGCTGGCGTGCGGCAGCGGCGAGAAACGCCCGGGCAAGCGGCTTCTAACCGTGGGCACCGACTGCTGCGTGGGCAAGATGTTCGCGGCGCTGGCCTTGGAGCGGGAGATGCGCGCCCGGGGCCTGAAGGCGGATTTTCGCGCCACGGGCCAGACCGGCATTCTGATCGCCGGCGCCGGCATCGCCGTGGACGCGGTGGTGGCCGATTTCATCTCCGGCGCCGCGGAGGCCCTGGCGCCCGCCAACGACCCCGACCACTGGGACCTGATCGAGGGCCAGGGCTCGCTCTTTCATCCCTCCTACGCCGGGGTCAGCCTGGGCCTGCTGCACGGGAGCCAGCCGGACGTCATCGTGCTCTGCCACGCCGCCAAGCGCGCCGCGCTCGACGGGCACGAGCCCTGGCCGATGCCCGCGCTGGACGAATGCGCCGAGGAGAACCTGCGCCTGGCGCGCCTGACCAACCCGGCGGTGCGCCTGGGCGGGGTGTGCCTCAACACCGCCCACCTGCCCGAGGCCGAGGCGGCGGAGATCGCCGAGCGCACCGGGCACGAGCTGGGGGTGCCGTGCGTCGATCCCGTACGCCACGGGGTCGGTCCCATCGTCGATGGGCTCTTGTAAGGGGATGCGCCGGGTCGCGGTCCGGGCGGAGAGCTATCCCCTGAAGGAGCCCTTCGTCATCTCGCGCCTGACCCAGGAAACGGCCGAGGTCGTGGTCGTGGAGATCGAGGAGGACGGTATCGTCGGGCGCGGCGAATGCGAGCGCGCCGATGCCATCGAGCCGGGCGCGCCCGAGGTTCTGCCCGCGATCGAGGCGGTGCGCGGGCGCCTGGAGGCGGGCCTGGAGCGGGACGATCTACAAGCCGCCATGCCGCGCGGCCCGGCGCGCGCGGCGGTCGATTGCGCGCTTTGGGACCTTGAGGCCAAGCGCGCGGGCACGCCGGTCTGGCGCTTGGCCGGCCTGGCCGCGCCCAAGCCCATCGTCACCGCCTACACCCTCTCCCTCGGCGCGCCGGAGGCCATGGCCACCGCCGCCCGCCGAAATGCCGACCGTCCCCTGCTCAAGCTCAAGCTGGGCGGCGCGGGCGACGACGCCCGGATCGCCGCGGTGCACGCCGCGGCCCCGGAGGCGCGCCTCATCGTCGACGCCAACGAAGCGTGGACCCCGGCGCTCCTGCCCGGCCTCATTGCCACGTGCGCGACCCACGGGGTGGAGCTGATCGAGCAGCCCCTGCCGCGCGGGCGCGACGGGGCGCTCGCCCATATGAACCGGCCCGTGCCCGTGTGCGCCGACGAATCGTGCCTGGACCGCGCCAGCCTGCACGGCCTCGCGGGCCGCTACGATTTTATCAACATCAAGCTCGACAAGGCCGGTGGCCTGAGCGAGGCCCTGGCGCTCGCGGAGGCCGCGCGCGCCGCCGGTTTCGGGCTCATGACCGGCTGCATGGTGGGCACGTCGCTTGCCATGGCCCCGGCGCTGCTCGTCGCCGGGTTGGCGCCCCGCTTCGTCGATCTGGACGGGCCGCTCCTGCTCACCCGGGACCGGGAACCCGGCCTCGCCTACGACGGCAGCACCATCTGCCCGGCCGACCCGGCGCTTTGGGGGTGAGCCCCACGGGCCGGGAGCAACACAACGTCGCCGCGAACGACCGAGCCGGGTCCGAACGGCTTATACATCAATCACAATTGATCTAGATCAAACGCAATTGATCTAGATCAATGCCCCGGGACGCCCCGCCGGCGGATATCGCGGTTGCGTATCGGGCTTGGCCGGGGGGACCGGAAGCGGCGGGCGGAGCTTCTTTCCTCATACATTTCGGCAAGACGAAGTCGGGCGGCTCGGCCCGTAACGCCGAGGCTTGGCGCCACCCCGGCGCTACAGGGATTTTTCGGAGACCATCATGCCTTTTGTCATACCGGCCCACGTGGCCAGAACGTTCGCGCCCGCGACCGATTGCTGCCGGGATGGCTCCGGCATGCGGGCACGGCCGGAATGCGTGGTGCTCGGCGTGGTCGAGGGCGAGACCCCCAGCGACAAGCCGCCTGTGCGCATCTACCTGGGCACCGAGCCGGCGCAATACCGCGCCGAGCGGGTGTTCGTCTGGTCTATCGAGCGGGTGCGCGATCCGTCCCGGGTCTACGAAATTTATCTGATGAAGGAACTGGCCGGCTTCAACCGGCGCCGCTGGCTGACCGGCTTCACCAATTACCGCTTCGCCATTCCCCATTACGCGGGCGGCGCCGGCCGCGCCATCTGGAACGACGTGGACCAGGCCTATCTCGCCGACCCGGCGGAGCTGTTCGACGCCGAGATGGGCGATCACGGGTTCCTGGCCATCGCGCCGGGCGGGCGCGCGGACAGCGCGGTCATGCTGATCGACTGCGCCCGCATGGCGCCTATCTGGACCCTTCATGGGGCCCAGCACGAGCACAAGAATGCCCTGATCGCAAAAGCCCTGGCGGTGCCCGGGCTGCGCGGCGACCTGGCGCCTGAATGGCACGCCCGGGACGAAGAATACGTGCCCGGTCACACGAATCTTCTCCATTGGACCATCCTGCATACCCAGCCCTGGCGCCCCCTGCCGCAACTCTTTGTCTACCAGCGCAACCCGGCGGGCCGGGTCTGGCACGACCTGAAACGTTCGGCCGACGCCGCCGGTTACCAGGTGTTCACCTCGGAGCGCCCCAGCGCGCAGTATTCGAAGCTTCTGACGGAGCTCCAGGCGGCCGCAACCGGTTTGCGCGAGGCGCGCGCGCCGGAGGCGCTTCGCGACCTGGCGGCACAGGCGAACGCAAAAACGATCCTCGAATATGGCTTCGGCTTGACTCGTAACGGACTCGATTTAGAGGACGCCGAGATTGCCGTCACCCGTCTCGATCGCGCCGTCCCATCCAACGCCGCGCACCCCGCGATGGGCTTCGATGGAGTCGTGTGCGTCGAAGGGCTGGATTTTGTCCCCGACGAGGACGTGCCCTGGGTGGTGGACGAGATGTTCCGTTTCGCGGACCGCTTCGTCTACGCCGCCGTGCGCGATTGCGCCCTGACCAAAACCCTGGCGGATGGCGGCCGCCTGGAAAGCCGCCCCCGCGCCCAGTCGTGGTGGCAAGAGCATTTCGAGACGGTTGCGGCGCATCACCCGGATATCCATTGGGAGCTGGTATTGGGCGCCGCGCGCGAGCAGAGCCACGAGCCGATCCATGTGCACGCGGCCGGCCGTCGCCTGGGCGATCCTCCAACGGTCTGGGTGCTCGCCAACGGGCAGCCGGACTGCACATCCCAGTCGGTCGCCCTGGCGGAGGCCTTGGGCTGGCCATTCGAGGTCAAGGAGCTGGCGACGAGCGACTCGCCGGCGCCGCCGTGGCCGGACCTGGTGATCGCCGCGGGCAACGGCGCGGCGGAGGCCGCGTGTTCGATCGGCCGAAAAACCCGGGGGCGGACCCGTTTGGTGCGGCTCGACGGGGACAGCGGCCAGATCGGAGACGGGTTCGACGCCGCCATCGTCCCCGCCTACTATCGTCTCCCGCCCCATCCCCAGCGGATCGAGACCGCGACGCGCCTCAGCCCGGTCACGCCCGACCATCTGGCCGGGGCCGCCGGGCGCTGGCCGAACCTGTTCGGCGACGCATCGCGCCCGCGCGTAGTGCTGCTGACCGGCGATGCAACCGCGCGACTGAGCCTCGACGCGGAGACCGCGCGGCTCATGGGCGAGGAGGTACGCACCTTCGCCGAGGCCGCCGGCGGGTCCGTGTTCGCTTTCACCGGCCCGCGTCTCGGCGAGATGGCCACCGGCGCCCTGGTCACGGGGCTCGGCGAATCGAGCCATCTGCACTGGTGGCGGCCGGGATCGCGCGATAACGATCTCTATCTCGCTTTTCTGGCGGCGGCGGATGCCATCGTCGTCACCGGAGAGAGCGAGACCATGCTGGCCGACGCGGTCGCCACCGAAAAGCCGGTCTACATCTACCCGGTGCCGGAACGACAGTCGGGCCTGACCCGGCGCATCGAGGAAGCGGTGCTGGCGCGTTCCCAGGCCCGCCCCCTCAACCGGCGCGGAACCGTGCGGCCCCAGCAGGGCCGGGAGTATCTGTGCGCGTGGCTGATCGAGCGCGGGGTGGTGCGGCCACCGCACGATCTGAAGGCGTTGCACCAGACTCTGTTCCGCCTGGGGGTCGCGCGGCCCTTCGGGGCCCCCCTGGAGGTCGGCGCCGCGCACCCGGCCTTGCACGAAGCCGATCAGGCCGCCGAAAGGCTGCGCTCGCTTCTCGGGCTTATCGCGCCCTGATCGGCGCGACGCGCGGGCGGGCTGGATTCTTTCCTCAAGTCCCGGAAGAGTAGGGAAAGCGCATGACGTACCTGGATTATGAACGCCTGAATGCCATCGATCCCATCGCGTTCCAGTCGCAAAAGCCCTTTCCGTGGATCAATCCCCAGGGGCTGTTGACCGACAAGGGCCACCGGCGCCTGGTTGACACGCTGCCGGATGTCTCCATGCTTAAGAGGAGCTTTGGGGTGGCGCGACACCATGGCCAGGCTCCCCATGACCGCTACGTCCTCGAATACGACGACAGCCTCGACGTGGCGGAGCCGTGGAAGGAATTCGTCGACGAATTGCGTGGCCCACGCTATAGGGACTTCCTGCGAAAGGTGATGGGCATCAAGAAATTCGATATCAACTGCCACTGGCATTACGCGACGGCGGGCGGCGCGGTTTCGCCCCATTGCGATTCCAGGCGCAAGCATGGCTCGCACGTGCTCTACTTCAACACACCCGACGACTGGGACCCCGCATGGGGCGGACAAACAATGGTTCTCGACGATCACGGGCGCTTCAATCACGGCTCGAACCCAGATTTCGAGGATCTGGAGTGCGTCGCCGCCTCGCGGACGGTGGGAAACTACAGCCTGCTCTTCAAGCGGGGCGCGCACTCGTGGCATGGCGTGAGCGCGCTGCGCTGCCCGCCGGGCCACCTGCGCAAGATATTCATCGTCGTGGTCAATCGGGTGACCCCGACCATCCGCGTACGGCGCATGTTCGGCGCCCTGCCCAAAGGATACCGAGGGTGAGCGGCGACGGCGGACGGCCCGGCGCGGACGCGCGCGACATCCGCGCCACCGAAGACACCGGGCAGATCGCCACGACCGAGGCGCGGCGGATCGTCAAGGATATGTTTTCGCCCAATCCTTTCATATATTGGGCGGATTTTCTGTTTTCCATATCCGTCGGTTGGGCCTCGTTCGCCGCCGCCCTGAACCTCGCGACGTTCTCGCCGGGGCAATTGGTTTTCTATGTGATCGCCACATTGGCCCTGTACCGGGCGGTGATTTTCATCCACGAGCTGGCCCACCTGAAGAAAGGCACCTTCAGGTTGTTTCGTTTCGTTTGGAACGTCACCTGCGGCTTTCCGCTCATGGTGCCATCGTTCACCTACCGTGGCGTCCACAATGACCACCACAAGCGGGACATATACGGCACCAAGGAGGACGGTGAATATCTGCCGTTCGCGGTGGAACGCCCCTACAAGATCGTCGGTTATATTCTGCTTGTTTTCGTACTCCCCCTGCTCAGCGCCGGCCGATTCATCGTCCTCACGCCGCTGTCGTACATTCACAAGGGCCTGAGGCGATTTACATGGACCCAGGCGTCCTCCCTGACGATCGATTTCGACTATCGCCGCCCCGGCCCCTTGCCGCGGGACGGCAAGACATGGAAGCTGCAGGAGCTTGCCTGCTTCCTCTATGGCGTTGTCGCGATTCTGCTGGTCGCCACCGGCGTCCTCTCCTACAAGGCCCTGGTGCTGTGGTACCTCATCGCGCTGCTGATCTTTTTCTTGAATTCGCTCAGAACGCTGGCCGCCCATTGCTACCGCAACCCGGGCGACCGGGCGATGACTCTTTCGGAGCAGTACCTCGACTCGGTCAATGTCCCCGGCAACCGGTTTCTGACCACATTGTGGGCGCCGGTCGGCCTCAGGTATCACGCCACCCATCACCTCTTTCCGGCCATGCCGTACCATGCCCTGGGGGGAGCCCATCGGCGCCTGGTCCGAGAGCTTCCAAACAACGAACCCTACCTCCGCGCGACCAGACGAGGCCTGTGGGACGCCCTGAAACGCCTGTGGAAAGAGGCCGCCGCGGCACGAGACCCCCATGCGCGCCGGCCTGTCGAAACGGAAATTCCAGGATAATAAGCGGGGCGCGGCGGGCTCACCGGCGCGCGCACGGCGCCATGAGCGAATCGCTTGCCCTTTCTCCCTGGCACGCGCTGCTGCTGCGGATTTGCCGCTCGCGCGCGACCGGCTGGTGGGGCCGGCGCACCGCCTTGGCGATCCGCCACTATCTGATGCCCCGGCTGCAAACGCCGTTCGTCGCCACTGTCGGCGGGATCACGCTCGATTTTCACCTTGGGGACAACGTGAGCGAGCGGCGGTTCTTTTTCATGCCCAACTTCTTCGATCCGGCCGAGTTCGCGCTGATCGCCGCGCACCTGCCTTCCCATGGGGTGTTCGTGGATATCGGCGCCAACGTGGGCATCTACAGCCTGCGCGCCGCCCATTGCCTTGGCCCCGGCGGGCGGGTGATCGCCTACGAGCCCAACCCGGTCGTCGCCCGCCGGTTCGAGGCCAACCTGCGCCTGAACCGGATCGAGGCGTCCGTGCGCCTGATCGCGGAAGGGGTCGCGGACGCCACGGCCACCTTTCCCCTCTATCTGGACCCGACCAATCTGGGCGGCGCCAGTCTGGTAGCCACGGCGCGGGCCAAGCGGATCGATGTGCCCTGCCGCGCGCTGCGGGAGTCCCTGCGGGCGCTCGACGTGCCCAGGATCGACATTCTCAAGATCGACGTGGAAGGGGCCGAGCCCCTGGCGCTGGGGCCGTTCTTTCAGGCGGCGCCGCCCGCGCTGTGGCCCCGGTGGCTGATCATGGAGCGCTCGGACCCCATTTGGGACGCGGATTTCCTGCCCGGCCTCCTGGCCCGGGGCTACGCCATTCACGAAACCACCCGCGCCAACTACATCCTGGCGCGTGAGGGGTAAACTACGTTAGCAAGCAACGGATCCGTGAGGAACCATGCCCAAGCTGGCCGCCAACCTTTCCATGCTATTCAACGAGGTGCCGTTCCTGGATCGTTTCGCGGGCGCGGCGGCGGCGGGGTTTCGCGGGGTCGAGTTCCTCTTTCCCTACGAGCACGCGCCCGCCGAGGTCGCCCGGCGCCTCGGCGATCACGGCCTGGCGCTGGCGCTTTTCAACCTGCCGCCGGGAGACTGGGCGGCCGGGGAGCGCGGGCTGGCGGCCCTGCCCGGCCGGGAGGCGGATTTCGACGCGGGGCTGGCCCGCGCCATGGCTTACGCGGAGGCCCTGCGGCCCCCGTGCATCCACATGATGGCGGGCATCCCCCCGGACGACGCGGACCCGGCGGCGTGCCGCGCGGCGTATGTACGCAACCTGCGCGCGGCCGCCGCGGCGCTCGCGCCCGCCGGCATCCAGGTGGTGATCGAGCCCATCAACCGGCGCGACATCCCCGGCTATTACCTGACCCGCCAGGACCAGGCGATCGCCCTTCTGGACCAGGCGGGGGCCGTCAACACGGGCCTGCAAATGGACCTCTATCATTGCCAGATCGTGGAAGGCGACCTGGCCACCAAGATCCGCGCCTACGCGCCGCGCCTGGGCCACGTGCAAATCGCCGGGGTGCCGGAGCGCCACGAGCCGGACACCGGCGAGGTCCACTACCCCTATCTGTTGGACCTGCTGGATGCGCTCGGCTACGGCGGCTGGGTCGGCTGCGAGTACCATCCGCGCGGGGACACGGCGGCCGGCCTCGCCTGGGCGGCGCCTTATCTCAATCGGGCCGGTTGAGCGCGGAGTCCGCGGGCACGGCGCGTGGCTTGGTCAGAATAATCGCGTTGCCGGCGAGGACAAGGCCCACGCCGAGCGCGGCCATGGCGGTCCACGCGAAGCCCTCGAACACGGTGGAGAGCGCAAGGGCGAGGATGGGGAAGAGCACGGTCGCATACCCCGCGCGGTCCGGCCCGATGCGCCCGACCAGGGTGAGATAGGTCCAGAACGCCACCACGGTCGCGAAAACGGCGAGATACACGAGCGAGCCCACGTAGGCCAGGGACGGATCGAAATCGAACGGGCGCCCGCGCGCGAGGCTGAACACGGTGACCATGGCGGCGCCGTAGAGCATGCCGTAGGCGTTGGTCTGAAACACCGGGAGCGCGCGCCGGCGCTGGTTCCAGGCCGAGGTCAACATGCCGCACGAGGCGAACCCGGTTCCGGCCAGGGCCAGGCCCAGCCCCAGGGCGCCGCTGCCGGCGGCGTCGAAGCGCGCGATTTCCGGCCAGAACACGAGCCCCATGCCGGCGAGCCCGCAGGCCGCGCCGGCCAGCACCCGCGCCTCGAGGACGCCGCCGAACAGGAGGGCGTTGCCGAAAATGTTGAACACCACGACCATGGAAAAGACCACCGCCACCAGCCCAGTGGTCAGGTACTGGGCGCCCAGGTAAATGAGGAAATAGTTGGTCGAGAACAGGCACAAACCCTGGAGCGCCATGAAGGCGTGATCCCGCGCCCCATAGCGCATGGGCCGGCGCCCGACGGCGCACATAATCAGAGCGAGCGCGGCGGCCAGATAAAAGCGATAGGCCACCGACACCTCGGGCGCCACGACGCCGAGCTGGAACTTGATGGCGAGCCAACTCGTGCCCCAGAACAGGACCGTCAAGCCATAAAGCAGGATATTCACGCCCGTGCCGCCGGGGCTGGGCCGGGCCGGCGCCCGGCGAGGGTCACGCCGCGGCGTAGATGCCGGCGGACTTCACGTCGTCGCCCACATGGGCCTCGAACTGCTTGAAGTTGGCCTCGAAGCGGGCCGCGAGAGAGCGCGCCGTCTGATCGTACGAGTCCTTGTCGGCCCAGGCATCGCGCGGGTTCAGCACTTCGGGCGGAACATCCGGGCACGCGCTCGGGATTGCCAGGCCGAAGGTCGGGTGGTTGCTGGTGGGCGCGTTCCCCAGAGTTCCGTCGAGCGCCGCGCGCACCAGGGCCCGGGTGTGGTCGATGCGCATGCGCGCGCCGACCCCATAGGCGCCGCCGCTCCAGCCCGTATTGACCAGCCAGCACGCGGCGCCCGTGCTCGCCATCTTTTGCCCCAGCAGCTTGGCATAGACCGACGGATGCCGGGGCATGAAGGGCGCGCCGAAGCAGGTCGAGAAGGTCGCCTGTGGCTCGTTGCCCAGGCCCTTCTCGGTGCCGGCCACCCGGGCCGTGTAACCGGAGAGGAAGTGATACATGGCCTGTGCCGGACTCAACCGGCTGATCGGCGGCAGCACGCCGAAGGCATCGGCGGTCAGCATGACGATGTTGTGCGGGTGGCCGCCGCGCTCGCTCGTGTTCACGTTGGGAATGAACTCAAGCGGGTAGCTGGCGCGGGTGTTCTCGGTCAGGCGGTTGTCGTCCAGGTCCAGCTCTCCGGTCGCCTCGTCCATGACCACGTTTTCCAGGATCGTGCCGAAGCGCTCCGTGGTCGCATGGATCTCGGGCTCCGCCGCGCGCGACAGACGGATCACCTTGGCGTAGCACCCGCCCTCGAAATTGAACACGCCCAGATCGGCCCAGCCGTGCTCGTCGTCGCCGATCAGGCGCCGGGTGCTGTCCGCCGAGAGGGTGGTCTTGCCGGTCCCCGAGAGGCCGAAAAAGATCGCCGCGTCCCCCGCCGCGCCCACATTGGCGGAGCAATGCATGGGCAGCACCCCACGGGCCGGCAGGAGGTAGTTCAGAATCGAGAATACGGATTTCTTGATCTCCCCGGCATAGCTGGTGCCGCCGATCAAGACCATGCGCCGCGCGAAATGGACCACGATAAAGGTCTGGGACGTGGTGCCGTCGGTTTCCGGTTCCGCGTGCAGGCGCGGGGCGTGCAGCACGGTGAACTCGGGCGCGAACCCATGCAACAGATCGTGGCCGGGTTGAATGAACATATTGGCCGCGAAGAGCGCGTGCCACGGACTATCGGTGACGACACGTACGGACAGACGGTGGTCCGGGTCCGCGCCCGCGAACACGTCTTGTACGTATAGCTCTCGACGTTGCAGGTACGCCACCATCTTGGCATACAGCCGGTCGAAACGGCCCTCGTCCATGGCCACGTTGACGTCGCCCCAGGCGATATCGCCGCTAGTCGTGGGTTCGTCCACGATGAACTTATCCTTGGGCGCGCGGCCCGTGTGCTCGCCGGTTTCCACCACCAGCGCGCCACCGCGCGCCAGACGGCCTTCGCCCCGGCGCAGGGTGTGCTGGTAGAGGGCGGGCGCGGACAGGTTCCAATACGCGGTCGCCACGTTGGCAAGTCCGTGACGATCCAGGCGATGCTGACTAATGACCGGGCCGATGTTATCCACGCCGTTTGCCTCCCAGGTTCATGCCCTCGAATGGGCTTATATGGCCTTCATCTCGAAAGCCGCATACTGTGACATATTCGCAACAAGGACTCCAGCCATCAGTTGTGCCCCCACGCCGTGGCGAACGCGTCCGCCACGCGGGCCGGAGCGGCCACGGGGCGCGGGAATGGCGCGCGCGCGAGGCGGCCTCCGGCGCGCAGGTCGACCCCTTCGGGATCGACTCCCACGGCGCGCCACGGCGCCTTGTCGCCGGGTCCGTCTTCGCCCCCGGAGAGGCCGTCGGCCTCGGCCCCGGCCCGGGCAAGCGCGTTGGGATCTTCCGCGTTCATTTGCGCGAGAAGCTCCTGCTCCGCCGCGGCCCATGCGTCCAGGTTCGCTCCCTCGAATAAAACATCCGAAGCCGAAAGCCAGTGCACGCGCCCAAAGCCCGCGACCAGATGGGCCCGCTCCACCGCCATGCGGTACAGCCGGAAGTCGCCAAATCCAGCATACGTACGGGCACTCGGGTGGCGCATCAGGTAACGCGCCTGGAGGCGCGCTCGTACGTTTTCTGACTCGATTTCGCGTACGGTTCCGAGCACGCTCACGCGCGGCAAGGCCAGCGGATCGGCGCCAGCCGCCACCGGTGCCCGATACAAGAGCGCGGCCTGGGGGCGATCCCGCAGGTTGCGGGCGTGATCGGCCAGGTCCGAGAGCAGAAGCACCGGCGCGACTTCATGATCGAGCGCGGCGAGCACCAGGGAGGCGTACGGGTGGCCGTCGCCGTCGCGGGCAAGGGCCGTGGCCAGCGTCGCGGTTTGGCATGCCCGCATCACGGCGCGCGCCTGGGCGCCGAGCTCGCGCGCGGTCGGCTCGTTCAGCGCGGTCATCGCCCCAATCGTGCCATAGTGATACGCCAGTCTCGCACCCGGCCCCACGCCGGGCATCCCCCCCAGGCACTATCAAGCACTATCCCTATCAAGCACTATATAGCATATGGAATAGTTGGAGCCCCTGGGGCGCGGCTTGCTACAATAACCACAATCGCACGGAGGATGGCGATGCAAAAGACCATCGCCCTGGTCGACGACGACCGCAACATCCTAACCTCGGTCACCATGGCGCTCGAAGCCGAGGGGTATCGGGTACGCAGCTACACGGACGGCGGCGAGGCGATCCGGGGCCTGAGCGCCAATCCGGTGGATTTGGCGATCCTCGACATCAAGATGCCGCGCATGGACGGCATGGAGCTCCTGGCCCGGCTGCGCCAGAGCTCCAACTTGCCGGTCATATTCCTGACCTCCAAGGACGAGGAGGTGGACCAACTCCTGGGCCTGCGCATGGGCGCGGACGACTACATCACCAAGCCGTTCTCCCAGCGGCTCCTGATCGAGCGCATCCGCGCCCTGCTGCGCCGCGAGCGTATCGCCCAGGAGGGCTCGGCGCCCGACGGCGGCGAGAAACCGCTGGTGCGCGGCGACCTCATGCTGGACCCGGCCCGGCACCTGTGCACCTGGAAGGGTCGCCCGGTCAACCTGACGGTCACCGAGTTCCTGATTCTCAAGGCGCTGGCGCACCGGCTTGGGCACGTGAAAAACCGCGATCAGCTCATGGATGCCGCCTACGGCGACTCGGTCTACGTAGACGACCGGACCATCGACAGCCACATCAAGCGCCTGCGCAAGAAATTCAAGCACGCGGACGAGTCCTTCAATCAGATCGAAACGCTGTATGGTGTCGGGTACCGCTACAAGGAGTCCTAGGCGCGACCGCGCCGCGCCGCCGGATGCCCACCTCGACGGATCCGGCGGCGGCGAGGCCGCGGGTGCGCCCACGGACCGCCACCAGGATACGCCCCGGGACTGGCGTGAACGACGCGCGACCAATCATGCGCGCCGTGTCCGGCGGCGCGGGCGCGGGCGCGGTTGGCGATCGCCCCTGACCCGACGCATCCTGGCGCTCAATATTTTGGTCCTGGTCATCCCGGTGCTCGGCCTTTTGCATCTGGATCAGTACCGGCAAAGCCTGATCGCCGCGGAGCTGGATTCCCTGCGCATCCAGGCGCACGCCTTCGCCCTGTCCCTGGGCAGCACGGCCGTGGTCGCCACCAGGTTGGGCGAGGAACGCCTGGTGCCCGAAATGACGCGCCATCTCATGCGCGTGCTCCTGTCCGACACGGGCGTGCGCGCGCGCATCTTCGACCGTTCGGGCACGTTGGTGGCCGACAGCTTCGGCCTGGTCGGGCCGGGCGGGCTGGTTCAGGTGGTCGAGCTGCCGGCACTCCGCGGCACGTCGGTGCTGGCGACCCTGGACCGGCTGTACGACCGCCTCATGGCTTGGATCCCGGCGACCGGCAATCCGCCGCTATACAAGGAGCGCCCCGTCCAGGACGCCGACGATTACGTGGAGACGCAAAGCGCCCTTGCCGGCGAGGCCAAGGGCATGGTCCGCGTGGACCGGCGCGGCCGTCTGGTGCTGTCGCTGGCGGTGCCCATACAACGCTATCGGCAGGTGCTCGGCGCGCTCATGGTCTCCAAGGGCGGGGGCGACGTGGAAGCCGCCGTGCGCGACCGGCGCGCCGACATTCTGATCATATTCGCGGTCGCGCTCGCCATCACGGTGCTGCTGTCGCTCTATCTGGCGGGCACCATCGCGCGGCCCATACGCCGCCTGGCGCTGGCCGCGGATATGGTGCGCTACGGTAAGGGCCGGACCTACCGCATACCGGACTTCACCCACCGAGGCGACGAGATCGGCGATTTGTCCGGTGCGCTGCGCGACATGACCGAGGCCCTGTGGGCGCGTCTGGACGCGATCGAGGGCTTCGCCGCCGACGTGGCGCACGAAATCAAGAACCCCCTGACTTCGCTCCGCAGCGCGGTCGAGACCGTAACCCGCGTCGAGGACCCGGCGCAGCAAAAGAAGCTCATGTCGATTATTCTCGACGACATAGGGCGTCTGGACCGACTGATCAGCGACATTTCGGCGGCCTCGCGCGTGGATGCGGAGCTCTCCCGCGCCCAGAGGGAGCCGGTGGATATCACAAAGCTCCTGCACGCGCTGCGGGACGCGCACAACGCGACCGCCGACGACGGCGCGCCCCGCCTGCGCCTCGACATCGCCGAGGCGCGCGGCCTCGTGGTACAAGGCATCGAGGACCGCCTGGGCCAGGTTTTCCGCAACCTGATCGCCAACGCGACAAGCTTCAGCCCGCCCGATGGCACGATTTGGCTGACCGCGCGCCGCACCGACGGCCGTGTCGAAATAGATGTCATGGACGAGGGCCCCGGCCTGCCGGAGAATAAGCTGGACGCCATTTTCGACCGGTTCTATACGGAGCGCCCGGCGGGCGAGCGGTTCGGCACCCACTCCGGGCTCGGATTGAGCATTTCGCGGCAGATCGTCAAGGCGCACGGTGGTACGATCCGCGCCGAAAACCGGCGCGACGCCGACGGCCGGATCGTCGGCGCGCGATTCGTCGTGCGCCTGCCGGCCGATTGATAACGAGATAAAAGAGCAGGGCGAGCGACATCTCGTGAGCGAAAAACTTATGCACGGAACCTGCATCGCCATGGACGGCCCCGAGGGGGCGACCGGCGTGCTCATCCGCGGCCCCTCGGGCGCCGGCAAATCGGATCTCGCGCTCAGGTTGATCGACCAGGGGGCCCGCCTGGTGGCGGACGACCAGTGCGTCATCGAGCGCCGGGCGCCCGCGGGCGGGCACGGCCCCGGCGCGAACCGGGGCGCCATCGTCGTACGCCCGCCCAGCGCCATCGCGGGCCGGATCGAGGTGCGCGGGGTCGGCATCGTTTCCCTGCCCGCCGCGGCGGAGGCACCGCTCGGGCTCGTTGTCGATCTGGTCGGGCCCGAGGCGGTCGAGCGCCTGCCCGCCAACGGCACTACGCAAATCATGGGCGAGAGCGTGCCGCGCCTGGCGCTCTATCCGTTCGAGGCCTCGGCGCCGGCCAAGGTGCGCGCGGCCCTGCGCGGCGCCGGCGCGCACGCGGCGGAAAACCCGTCGGCGGAACCCACCCGCGCCGAGCCGCCCGCCCGCAAGCGCCGCGTGGTTCTGGTCACCGGCCTGTCCGGAGCTGGGCATTCGACGGCGCTCAAGATCCTGGAGGACATGGGCTACGAAGCGATCGACAACCTGCCGCTCAATCACCTGGGCGCGGTGCTGGCCGAGGGGGATTCGGACCGGCCCGTGGCGGTCGGCGTCGATATCCGCACGCGCCGCTTCGCGGCCGAACGCATGATCGAGCATCTGGATTGCCTGTGGGCGCGCCCGCAACTGGATGTCACCCTGGTGTTTCTGGATTGCGAGAGCGAGGTTCTGGAGCGGCGCTTCACGGAAACCCGCCGGCGCCATCCCCTGGCGCCCGACCGGCGCGTGGCCGATGGAATCGCCGCCGAGCGGCGGCTCGTCGCGCCGCTTCAGACCCACGCCCACCTGGTCATCGACACCTCCACGTTGAGCCCGGGCGCCCTGGGGCGGGTGCTTGGCGGACACCTGGGCCTGGACGAGGGCCAAGGCATGGCGATCTTCATAACCTCGTTTTCGTACCGCAATGGCCTGCCGCGCGAGGCGGACCTGGTTTTCGATGTGCGCTTTCTCGCCAATCCCCACTACGTGCCCGAGCTGCGCCCGCGCGACGGGCGCGATCCTCGGGTGGCGGCCCATATCGAGGCGGACCCGGCATACGCCGACTTCTTCGAGCGCCTGACCGGCATGCTCGAGCCCCTGCTGCCGCGCTACGAGCGGGAAGGCAAGAGCTACCTCACGATCGCGATCGGCTGCACCGGCGGGCGGCACCGCTCGGTCATGGTCGCCGAGCGGCTCGCCGCCTGGCTCGGGGCGCGCGGCCGCGCGGTCGATCTCGCCCACCGCGAGGCCGCTGCTCCGGACAGCCCGCACAACGGGCGTGATTCGCGCGCGGAATCAAGGTAAAACCCGGCGTTTCGATGATCGAAGGACCGTGACATGATCGGAATGGTGCTGGTCACCCACGGGCAGCTCGCCAAGGAGTTCATAGCCGCGCTGGAGCATGTCATCGGCCCGCAGCGGAACATGACCGCGATCTGCATCGGGCCGGACGACGACATGGAGGAGCGCCGCAAGGAAATCCTCGACAGCGTCACCCGCGCCGACGAAGGCCAGGGCGTGGTGCTGTTGACGGATATGTTTGGCGGAACGCCTTCCAACCTGGCGATCTCGGTGCTGGATCAGGGGCGCGTCGAGGTCATCGCCGGTGTCAACCTGCCCATGCTGATCAAGCTGTCCAGCCTGCGCGACGAGAGCTCGCTTGCCTCGGCCGTCGCCCAGGCGCAGCAAGCCGGCCGCAAGTACATCAACGTTGCCTCGCAGTTGCTGGCCGACAAGGCGCAATGACGGCGCCAACCACGTGTGTCACGGTCACGATCGTCAATCAGCGCGGGCTGCACGCCCGCGCCGCGGCCAAATTCGTGAAGCTCGCGGGCGCCTTCGACGCGGAGGTTACCGTGCTCGCCAACGGAACGGAGGTTCCCGGATCGTCTATCATGGGACTGATGATGCTGGCCGCGGCACCTGGCTGCGAGTTGGAACTGCGCGCCCGGGGCCCGGCGGCCAAAGCCGCCGTCGCCGCGCTGGTCGAGTTGATCGAGGGCAAGTTCCATGAGCCCTGAGAAGCCAGTCAAGGCGAAGCGCCCGGCGCGCAAGCCCAGGGCCAGGGCGGACGGACGGCGTGGCCAGTACATCCTGGAGGGGCTCGGCGTTTCGCCGGGGGTGGCGATCGGCACCGCGTACCCGCGCGACAGCGGCAACGTTCAGGTCGTGGAATTTCAGGTCCCGCCCACGCGTGTCCCAGCCGAGATCAACCGTTTCCGGGAGGCGGTGGCCCGCTCCGAGCGCCAGGTCCTCAAGCTCAAATCCAAGGCCGAGGCGATTCACGGCACGGCATCCGAGGAGCTGGGCTATCTCTTGGACGCGCATCTCCACATGCTGCGCAGCGGACGCCTGATCGGCGGCATCGCCAAGCGCATCAAGGCCGCCGGCTGCAACGCCGAGGCCGCGGTCATGGCGGAGACCGGCGCGATCGCGCAGAACTTCGCCGATATGGACGACCCCTACCTGCGAACACGGGGGCAGGAGGTGCGCGAGGTCGGCCTCCGAATCGTCCGCAATCTCACCAAGGCGCCGTTCCGCGGCTTCGACGAGCTGGCGCCGGGCAGCATCATCATCGCCGAGGAGATCACTCCCGCCGATACGGCGCTCATGGACCCGCGCCGGGTCGCCGCGTTCGCCTGCGTGCTCGGCGGCGCGGAGGGGCACACGGCGATCATGGCGCGCTCCCTCGGCTTGCCGGCGGTGCTCGGCGTGGCCGGGCTGATCGCCCGCATTTCCAGCGGCGTCCAGGTGATCGTGGACGGCACCAACGGCCTGGTCATCGTCAATCCGAGCGCGGCATGCCTGACCGACTATCGGCAGCGACTCAAGGATCTGGAACGCGAGGTGCGCGGCCTGCGCCGCCTGCGCAAGGTGCCGGCGGTGACGCGCGACGGCGCGCGGGTCACCTTGCAGGCCAACCTGGAGCTGCCGCGCGAGTTGGGCCAGGCGGTCGCGGCGGGGGCCGAGGGAATCGGCCTCCTGCGCACCGAATACCTGTTCATGAACCGGGACGACCTGCCCGACGAGGACGAGCAGACCGCTTCGCTGCGCGAGATCGTGGCCGGCATGGCCGGGCAACCGATTACCGTACGCACCCTCTACATCGGCGGCGAGAAGCTGGCCTCGTCCTTGGGCGACCGGTTCTCCGGCGGCCCCAACCCGGCACTCGGGATGCGCGCGATCCGGCTTTCCATGAAGGAATTGAGCCTTTTGGAAGACCAGCTCGCGGCCATCCTGCGCGCCGGCGCGCACGCCAACCTGCGCATCCTCCTGCCCATGATCTCGTCGGTCGCCGAGGTCCACGAGGTGCGCAAGGTGCTGAACGCGGTCGCCGCGCGCCTGAAACGGCGCGGCATCAAGATCGCCGATCCGCTGCCGCCGCTCGGGGTCATGATCGAGGTGCCCGGCGCCGCGCTGGCCGCCGACGCGCTCGCCAACGTCTCCGATTTCTTCGCCATCGGCAGCAACGATTTGACCATGTACACCCTCGCCATCGATCGGGGCGAGGAGCAGGTGGCCCACCTCTACAACCCACTTCATCCGGGGGTCTTGCGGCTTATTCAGTTCGCCGTGCAGGCGGCGCTGCGCGCGCGCATTCCGGTGTCCCTGTGCGGCGAGATCGCCGGCGATCCGCGCTTCACGCCCCTCGTGCTGGGCCTGGGGGTGCGCGAATTGTCCATGGTCGCCAACGCCTTGCCGCGGGTGAAAAGTCGCATCCTCAACCTGGACATGCAGGCCGCGGTGCAACGGGCCCACATGATCATGGATCAGTTCGATTCGGGGCGGATCTCGGCCCTTCTGGACGACTTCAACGAAGCCATGTAGCCAGACGGCCCGGCCAATCCGGGGGCCGTAAACCGAATCTTGAGGGAGCTGGACATAGGACACGTCCGGGCCGCGGTCTTGCCGCCAGCCGGCGCGCCTGATACATGAGCCGCCGAACGGGCGCGCCGCGCCGGCGCCGCGCAAGGGAAACCAAGGACGAACACCGATGAGCGAGCACGCCGACTACAAGGTCAAGGACATGGCCCTGGCCGACTGGGGCCGCAAGGAAACCGACATCGCCGAAACCGAGATGCCGGGCCTGATGGCGCTCCGCGAGGAATTCGGGGGCAAGCGCCCGTTGGCGGGCGCGCGCATCGCCGGGTGCCTGCACATGACCATTCAGACCGCGGTGCTGATCGAGACCCTGATCGCGCTCGGCGCCGAGGTGCGCTGGTCGTCCTGCAACATCTTCTCGACCCAGGATCAGGCCGCCGCGGCGATCGCGGCCGCCGGGATCCCGGTGTTCGCCTGGAAGGGCATGAGCGACGAGGAGTTCTGGTGGTGCATCGACCAGACCATCGAAGGCCCGAACGGCTGGCGGCCCAACATGATCCTCGACGACGGCGGCGATCTGACCGCGGTCATGCACGAGAAATATCCGGCGCTGCTCGCGGACGTGCGCGGCCTATCGGAGGAAACCACCACCGGTGTGCACCGCCTGTACGACATGGCCAAGGCGGGCACCCTCAAGGTGCCGGCGATCAACGTCAACGACAGCGTGACCAAATCCAAGTTCGACAACATCTACGGCTGCCGCGAGAGCCTGGTGGACGGCATCAGGCGCGCGACCGACGTGATGATGGCCGGCAAGGTCGCGGTGGTCGGCGGGTTCGGCGACGTGGGCAAGGGCTCGGCCGCCTCGCTGCGCAACGCCGGGTGCCGCGTGATGGTGACCGAGATCGACCCGATCTGCGCCCTGCAAGCCGCCATGGAGGGCTACGAGGTGGTCACCATGGACGACGCCGCGCCCCGGGGAGATATCTTCGTCACCGCGACCGGCAACCTGGACGTCATCACCATCGACCACATGCGCGCCATGAAGGTCCGCGCCATCGTGTGCAACATCGGCCACTTCGACAGCGAAATTCAGGTCGGCGCCCTGCGCAACCTGACCTGGACCAACATCAAGCCGCAGGTCGACGAGATCACGTTCGCCGACGGCAAGCGGATTATCCTTCTGGCCGAGGGCCGGCTGGTCAACCTGGGCTGCGCCACGGGGCACCCGAGCTTCGTGATGAGCGCCTCGTTCACCAACCAGGTGCTGGCGCAGATCGAGCTGTGGGGCAACGCGAAGGCTTACGAACGCCAGGTCTACGTTCTGCCCAAGCGTCTCGACGAAAAGGTGGCCGCGCTGCACCTGGCCAAGGTGGGCGCGAAGCTGACCCCGCTGTCCAAGAAGCAGGCGGCCTACATCGGGGTCGAGCCGGAGGGGCCGTTCAAGCCCGACCACTACCGATATTGAGTACCGATATTGAGTACCGATATTGAGTCTGGGCGCCCAGGGCCGGCGGAGCGCGGTGTCCATGGCCGGGCGCGGCTTGTTCGGGCGCGGCGAACCTCTTAGACTCGGGCGCGATTCGCGTCGAGTCGGTTCGGGGGACCGGCGGCCCATGAGGACTGGTGCTTCACGGCTTGAGCCATGCTCGGGTTGGAAGGCCATTTGCCCTGGCCGCCGGGCATATCCATGACGGGCATTTTGAGCGGAGACATCGGCCTCGCCGGCGTTGCCCTCGCGGGGGCGCTGGTCGCGGTGTGCGTCGCCTTGAGCGTGCATTATCGCCGGGCGGCGGCGCGCGCCCGGCACGCGGCGACGGCGGCCACCGCGCGTGCCCTGGACGCCGAAACCGCGCTCCAAGCCGCGCCGCTCGGCCATATCTCCATATCGAGCGCCGATGGCGGCATCGACGTGGCGCCGCGCCTGGTCGAGGCGCTGGGCCTGGAAGCCCGGGTGCACGGCGCTTTCGGCGAGATCCTCGACGCCTTCGAGGCCGTGGCCGGCGCGCGCCTCGAGGCGGCGGTCGAGTCCCTGCGCGCGGAGGGCGGCGGGTTCACCCTGACCGTCCCCGCGCGCGACGGCGCGCGTATCTTCGAGGCGACCGGCGCCCGCGCCGGCGCGGGGGACGGCAACCCGTGCTTCGTCTGGTTCCACGACGCGACCGCGCCGAACCGGGCCACGGCCACGGCCACCGCCGAACGCGACGCGCTGAGCGCGCTGCTGGACGCCCTGCCGATTCCCATCTGGCGCCGCGACGGGGACCTGAACCTGGCCTACTGCAACCGGGCCTACGCGGACGCCGTGGACCGAACGCCGGACCGCGCCCTGAGCGACGCCATCGAGCTCTTGGGCAGCGCGCAAGCGCGCGCCGCGCGGGCCATCGCGGAGCGGGCGCGGCAATCGCGCGCGCCGGTCGCCGAGCGCCATCACGTGGTCATCGGCGGCGCGCGGCGCCTGATCGAGATCGAGGAGCGGCCGGTCGACGACGGCGCGCTTCTGGGCCTCGCCATCGACCGCACCGGCTCCGAGGAGTTGGCCGCCGAGCTCAAGCGCCATATCGCGGCCCACGCCAACGTGCTGGAAAGCCTGAGCAGCGGGATCGCCATCTTCGGCCCCGACCTACGGCTGAAGTTCTTCAACTCCGCCTACGCGCAGTTGTGGCACCTGGACGATGATTTCCTCGCCGCCGAGCCAAACCTCGGCGATATCCTGGAGGCCCTGCGCGTGGCGCGGCGGCAGCCGGAGCAGGCCAATTTTCCCGAGTTCAAGCGCAAGTGGCTGGCCGGCCTGAAAACCCTCATCGACCCGGTCGAGGAGCTGCTGCACTTGCCGGACGGCAGCACCTTGCGCTCGGTCACCACGCCGCACCCCTTCGGCGGCGTTCTTTTTACCTACGAGGACGTGACCGACCGCCTGACCCTGGAACGCTCCTACAACACGCTGATCGAGGTCCAGCGCGAAACCCTGGATAACCTGTACGAGGGAATCGCCGTCTATGGCGCCGACGGGCGCCTCAAGCTTTTCAATCCGGCCTTCCTGCGCATATGGGACATGCCGGCGGAGATCGCCGACGCGCAACCCCATGTGCGCGACATCCTCGAGCGAGCGCGGAGGTTTTTCCGGGTTGCCGGCGACGAATGGGAGCCGTTCCGGGAGGACCGGGTCGCCCGCGCCACGGAAGCGGAGGCGCGCAGCGGCCGGCGCGGCCGGGCCGACGGCACCGTGATCGACTGGGCGCAGGTGCCCCTGCCCGATGGCGCGTCCCTGTTCACGTTCCTGGACGTGACCGATTCGATCCGGGTCGAACGCGCGCTGCGCGAGCGCAACGACGCGCTGGAAACCGCCGACCGCCTCAAGTCCGAGTTCATCGCCAACGTCTCCTACGAGCTGCGCACGCCGCTCAACGCCATCGTCGGCTTCGCGGAAATCCTGGAAAACCAGTTCTTCGGCCAATTGAACGACCGGCAGATGGAATACAGCCGCGGCATCGTGGAGGCCTCGCAGCGATTGATCTCCCTGATCAACGATATTCTGGATCTTGCCACCATCGAGGCCGGCTACATGGAGCTGGACCTGGCCGAGGTGGACGTGCGCCAGATGCTGGAGAGCGTTCAGACCCTGGGCCATGAGCGGGCGCGCACCCGCGACATCGAGCTCACCGTGGAGTGCCCGGCCGGGATCGGCCGGATCGAGGGCGACGCGCGCCGCCTCAGGCAGGCGCTTTTCAACCTGCTCTCCAATGCCTTCAAGTTCACGCCCGAGGGCGGCCGGGTCACGGTGCGCGCCGCGCGCGCCAACGCCGAGTTGCAAATCAGCGTGTCGGACACGGGAACCGGCATTCGCGAGACCGACATCGACCGGGTGTTCGGCAAATTCGAGCGCGGCACCGGCCATTCGGCCCAGGCCGGGCAGAGCGGCGCCGGGCTCGGCCTTTCCCTGGTCAAGAGCCTGATCGAGCTGCACGGCGGCCGGGTCGAGCTTAGCTCCCCGCCCAACGAGGGCACCACCGTCGTTTGCCACATCCCGGTCAAGGCCGGCGATATCGCCAACCGGCCCGACCCGGAGCCGGCGACCGCGTAAGCGCCGCGCGGCCAACGCCCCTCCACGGGCTTCATGTCGGGCCGGGTAGCCCCTTCGTGGTCGAGTATTCCCAGTGCAGCTCCTGCTCCGGGTGGACCAGGGGATAGATGGCGTGGGCGGCCATGGCGGCCTCGGAAAAGCCGCATAGAATGAGCTTCAGCTTGCCTGGGTACATGACAATATCGCCGATCGCGTAAACCCCCGGCAGGTTGGTCCGGCAGGTCGCCGGATCGACCTGGATCAGGTTGTGCTCCACGTCCAGGCCCCACTGGGCGATCGGCCCCAGGCTCATGGACAGGCCGAAGAACGGCAACAACACGTCCGCCTCCAGGCGCCGCGTCGCCCCGTCCAGGGTCTTGACCGTGACCCCCTCCAGAACTCCGTCCCGCCCATGGAGCCCGGCGAGCTGATAGGGCACGACCAGCTCGACCACGCCGCCGCCCTCCGCCAGGGCATGCAGGCGCGCCACGCTCTCGGGCGCGCCGCGAAACTTCGCCCGGCGGTGCACCACATGGATTTTTCGCGCCACCTCGGCCAGGGACAGGATCCAGTCGAGCGCCGAATCGCCGCCGCCGGCGATCACGACGCGCTTGCCCCGAAAGTCCTCGCGCCGGCGCACCATGTAGAACACGCTGGTCCCCTCGAAAGCCTCGATCCCCGGAAGCGGCGGCCGGTTGGGGCCGAAGGCGCCGCATCCGGCGGCGACGATGACCGCGCGCGCCTCGATCAGCGTCCCAGCGGATGTTTCCAGGCGCCAGCCCGCGCCCGCGCCCTCGCCGACCCGCGTCAGTCCGACCACCCGCTGGCCCAGATGGTAGGTGGGCGCGAACGGCGCCGCCTGGGCGCGCAATCGCTCGATCAGCTCCTCGGCTGCGAGCGTCGGCTGGCCGGGAATATCGTAGATCGGCTTTTCCGGATAGAGCGCGGCGCACTGGCCGCCGTGCATGTCCAGGGCGTCGATCACATGGCAGCCCATGCGCAGCATGCCGCACTCGAACACCGCGAACAGGCCGACCGGCCCGGCCCCGATGATGGCGACGTCGGTGGTGTAAAGACTCATGGAACCAAGCAATCCTCGTCGCGAGGCACGATAAAGCGCAACCATGGCCACGAGCGCCTTGCTTGACAAGGCCCCGAGCGTTGTTGCCGCCGCCGGCGGCGGCCGGTAAAACCGGCCCATGACCGCGCCCGCTCCGCGCCCCGCCACGCTCGATCTCAACCTGCCCAACGAGGCGGTGACCGCCGCCTTGGCCGCCGTCCTGGCGGCGCGCGCCGTGCCGGGCGACGTGCTCGCGCTCTTTGGCGACCTGGGCGCGGGCAAGACCGCCTTCGCGCGCGCCTTCATCAACGCCCTCTCCCACCCGGAAGCGCATAGGCCCGAGGAGGTGCCCAGCCCCACCTTTACCCTGGTTCAGGTCTACGAGCGCGCGCCGGCGCCGGTATGGCACTTCGATTTGTACCGACTCGAGCGGCCGGAGGACGCTTACGAGCTGGGCCTGGAGGAGGCCCTGGGCCAGGCTATCCTGCTCATCGAATGGCCGGAGCGCCTGGGGCCGCTCCTGCCGGCGGCGCGCCTGGAGGTCCGGCTTTCGTTCGCCGAATCGGCGGGTGCGCGCCGGGCGCGGCTGGTGGCGATCGGTCCCTGGGCCGAGCGTCTGGAGGGATTGGCGGCCCATGTCTGAGCGCGCGGCGGCGATCGAGGCATTCCTGGCCACGGCGGGCTGGGGCGGCGCCGCGCGGTCCAAGCTGGCCGCCGACGCCTCGTTTCGCCGCTACGAGCGCCTGAACCGCGATGGCGCGCGGGCGGTGCTCATGGACGCGCCGCCGCCACGAGAGAACGTCGCGGCCTATGCCCATGTGGCCAACCTTCTGCTCGGGCTCGGGCTCAGCGCGCCGCGCCCCCTGGCGCGCGACGACGCAGCCGGGCTCATGGTGATCGAGGATTTCGGCGACCGGACCTTCACCCGCGCCCTTGCCGCCGGCGCCGACGAGGGCGCGCTCTACCGGCTGGCGACGGACACGCTGATCGCCCTGCACCGCCGCTGGCGGCCCCCGCCCCCCGGCGCCGCCGCGCCGCCACCCTACGACGACGCGCGCCTGCTGGACGAGGCGGCGCTCCTGCCGGACTGGTTCCTGCCCGCCGCGCGCGGCCGCCCGACGCCGCCGGAGACGCGGGAGTCCTACCTGGCCGCCTGGCGCGCGGCCCTGCCCCACGCGCGCGGCGTGGCCGAAACCCTGGTCTTGCGCGACTACCACGTGGACAACCTGATGCTGGTGGAGGCGCGCGCCGGGGTCGCCGCGTGCGGTCTGCTGGATTTTCAGGACGCGGTGGTGGGCCCGCTCACCTATGATCTCGTCTCGCTCCTGGAAGACGCGCGCCGCGATATTCCGCCCGCGCTGTCAGCGCAGATGCTGGCACGCTACCGCGCCGCGTTCCCCGATCTGGACGCGGCTGGGTTCGAGGCCTCCTACGCGGTGCTCGGGGCCCAGCGGGCGGCCAAGATCATCGGCATCTTCACGCGCCTGGACCGGCGCGACGGCAAGCCCGGCTACCTGCGCCATGTGGCGCGGGTCTGGCGCCTGCTCGAAGCCGGCCTGGAACACCCCGCCCTGACGCCGGTGGCGGCGTGGTTCGCCCGCGAGGTGCCCCGCGCGGCGCGCCGCGCGCCGCCCGCGCGCACGCCGGCATGAGCGCCATGAGCGACGCGCGGCCCCACGCCGCCATGGTGCTCGGCGCCGGGCTGGGCACGCGCATGCGCCCCCTGACCGACTCCCGCCCGAAGCCCCTGATCCCGGTCCAGGGCCGCGCCATGCTGGACCGCATCCTGGATCGCCTGGAGGCCGTCGGCGTCGGCGAGGCGGTGATCAACCTGCATCACCTGGGCGAGATGATCGAGGCGCACTTGAGCGACCGGGCGCGCCCGCGCATCGCCTACAGCCGCGAGGCGATCCTGCTGGAGACCGGCGGCGGGGTGCGCCGGGCGCTGCCCCTGCTCGGCCCGGCGCCGTTCTATGCCATCAACGGAGACGTGTGCTGGCTGGACGGCTGCCGTCCCGCGCTCGCGCGCCTCGCCGACGCCTGGGACGACGCGACCATGGACGCCCTCCTGCTGCTGCACCCGACCGCGTTCGCCATCGGCTACGCGGGACCGGGCGATTTCATACTGTCCGCCGAGGGGTGCGCCCGGCGCCGGGGCGAGCGCGAGATCGCGCCCTTCGTGTTCGCGGGAGTGCAGGTTCTCCATCCACGGCTCTTCGCCGACGCCCCCGAGGGCGCGTTTTCCCTCAACGTCCTCTATGACCGGGCGGCCGAGAACGGGCGCCTGTGGGGCCTGCGTCACGACGGTGAGTGGCTGCATATCGGCACGCCGGCGCAGTTGCGCGAGGCGGAGGCGGCCTTGCATAACTCCGGCTTTCGGACCGTCCAGCGGTGAGCGCGCCCACGCTCTATACGATCGCGCCCCATGTCTCGTTCGTCGACGCCCTGGCGCGCGGGCTGCTGGCGCGCGCGGGGGACGATCCCCTGGCGCTGGCCCGCACTACGATCCTGTTGCCCACGCGCCGGGCCTGCCGCGCGTTGCGGGAGGCTTTTCTGCGCGCCGGGGGCGGGCGGGCGCTGCTGCTGCCCGCCATGCGCCCCCTGGGCGACCTGGATGGGGACGATATGGATCTAGCCGGGGGGGACGAGGCCCTCGCGGGGGGCGCGGCGCTCGACCTGGCGCCGACCATGGCGCCCCTGCATCGCCAGCTTCTGCTCGCCCGCCTGATCGCCAAATGGGGCCGCGCGCGCGGCGAGTCCCTGAGCGCGGATCAGGCCGTGCGCCTGGCCGAGGAGCTGGCGCGCCTGCTCGATCAGACCGAGACCGAGGGGCTGAGCCTGGACCGCCTGGACGGGCTGGTGCCGGCGGATTACGCCACCCATTGGCAACAGACCCTGACCTTCCTGCGCATCGTGACCGAGCAGTGGCCGGAGATTCAGGCGGCCCTGGGCTACATGGGCGCCGCCGCGCGCCGCCGGCGCGCCACCGAGGCGCGAGCCGCGGCCTGGCGCCGGACCCCGCCCCGCGATCCCATCGTCGCCGCCGGCTCCACCGGCAGCATTCCCGCCACCGCGACCCTGCTCGGGGTGATCGCGCGGTTGCCCACGGGGCTGGTGGTGTTGCCCGGGCTGGACCTGGACTGCGACGACGCGCAGTGGACCGCCATTGGCGAGGACCCCGCGCACCCGCAGCACGGCCTGGCGGCGCTGCTCGCGCGCCTGGAGGTGCCCCGGGCGGCGGTGCGCCCCTGGCCCGAAGGCGGCGCGGACTCGGACACCACCGGGCGCGCCCGGCTGGTCAACGCGGCGCTCGCCCCCGCCGCCGCCACGGCGACCTGGCGCGCCCTGGCCGACACCATGAACCAGGCGGACCTGGCGCGCGCCCTGGCCGGGGTGCGCCGCATCGACTGCCCCGGCCCCGGCGAGGAAGCCACGGCGATTGCCCTGGTGCTGCGCGCGGCCCTGGAGCGCGAAGGCCGCCGCGCCGCCCTGGTCACCCCGGACCGGGGGCTGGCGCGCCGGGTCGCCGCGATGCTGGGCCGCTGGGACGTGGCGGTGGACGATTCGGCCGGGGTGCCCCTCGACCAGACGCCGCCGGGCATGTTCCTGCGTCTGACCGCCGAGATGATGGCCGAGAAGCTGGCGCCGCTCGCCCTGCTCGCGGCGCTCAAGCACCCCCTGGCGGCCGGCGGGCGGACCCTGGGCGATTTTCGCGCCCATGTGCGGGCGTTGGAGCGGGCGGTCTTACGCGGCCCACGCCCGGCCCCGGGGTTCGCGGGCCTGGAGCGGGCGTTACGCGCCGGGCGAGACAAGCGCGACCGAGACCCGCGCGCCTGGTTGAAATCGCTCAAGGGCATGGCGGCGCCTTTCGCCAAGGCTCTGCGCGGCACCCGCCCCCTGGCGGAGATCGTGACCGCCCATGCCGCCTTCGCCGAGGCCCTGGCGGCCAGCGCCGAGGAGCCGGGCGCTACGCGCCTGTGGGCCGGCGACGCGGGCACGGCCGCCGCCGCGTTCATCGCCGAGCTGGCCGCCGCGCCCGACGCGCCGGCAACCGCTGGGCGGGATTACCCGGCCGTGCTAGCCGCGCTGATGAGCGGGCACGTGGTGCGGCCGCGCTTCGGCCGGCACCCGCGCCTGGCCATCTGGGGGCCCCTGGAGGCGCGCCTGCAACACACGGACGTGTTGGTGCTGGGGGGGCTGAACGAGGGCACATGGCCGGCCGAGGTCGATCCGGGCCCATGGCTCAGCCGCCCCATGCGGGCCGACTTCGGCCTGCCGCCGCCGGAGCGGCGGATCGGCCTCGCCGCGCACGATTTCACTCAGGCGTTCTGCGCGCCCCAGGTGACCCTGACCCGGGCGACGCGGGTCGACGGCGCGCCTACCATTCCGTCCCGCTGGCTGGTGCGCCTGGACGCGCTGGCGCGGGCCATCGACCCGAACCGGGCGCCGCGCGAGGACGCGTCCCCCTGGCTCGCGTGGGCGGCGGCGCTGGACGAACCGGCGGCGAGTCAATCGGTGCCGGCGCCGGCACCCACGCCGCCGGCCGCGGCGCGGCCTCGGAAGCTCTCGATCACCAAGATCGAGACCTGGATGCGGGATCCCTACGGGCTCTACGCACGGGAGATTCTAGATCTGCGCGCCCTGGACCCGATCGATGCGGACCCTGGCGCCGCCGCGTTCGGTACTCTCGTCCACGCGGCGCTGGAGCGGTTCGTAAAGGCTTACGCGAAGGCCCTGCCCGACGACGCGGCCGAGGCGTTGATTCGAATCGGCGCCCAGGTCTTCGAGGAGCATGCGGTCCCGCCGGGGGTCTGGGCGTTCTGGTGGCCCCGGTTTCGGCGCATCGCCGGTTGGTTCGCCAGCGTGGAGCGGGCGCGCCGGGCGGACCTGGCGCGCTCCTTCGTGGAGTGCGGCGGCGGGCTCGCGCTGGAGGCGCCGGGCGGCGCCTTCACCCTGACCGCCAAGGCCGACCGGATCGACGTGTTGCGGGACGGCCGGCTTGCCATCATCGACTACAAGACCGGCGCCGTGCCAAGCGGAACCTCGGTGAGGCTTGGCTTCTCGCCCCAGTTGCCTCTCGAGGCCGCCATCGCCCAGGCTGGCGGCTTCGCCGGCGTGCCGGCGGCCGACGTTGCCGCGCTGGAATACTGGCGCCTCACCGGCGGCACGCCGCCCGGCGAGTGCAAGCCGGTCAAGGCGGCCGATGTCTCCGCCCTGGCCGAGGAGGCGCGCCAGGGCCTGGCCGCGCTGGTCGCCCGGTTCGACGACCCGACGACCCCCTACCGGCCCTACCCGCGTCCCAAGTGGGCGCCGCGCTACAGCGACTACGAGCACCTGGCCCGGGTCAAGGAATGGGCGGCCGGCGGCCTCGCGGAGGACGGGGAATGAGCGCCGCCGCCGAACGCGCCCGGCGCCGGGCGGACACCGCCCAACGTCCGGCCGCGGCCCCCGGCGCCTCGGTCTGGGTCGGCGCGTCGGCCGGCACGGGCAAAACCAAGGTGCTGACCGACCGGGTGTTGAGCCTCATGCTGCACGGCACGCCACCGGCGCGGATTCTGTGCCTGACCTTCACCAAGGCCGCCGCCGCGGAGATGTCCAACCGCCTGTCGGACCGGCTGGCGCTCTGGGCAACCGCGGAAGATACCGACCTGGCCGAACAACTGGCGGCGCTGACCGGCGCGGCGCCGGACGCGGCCCGGATGGATCGCGCCCGCACCCTGTTCGCGCGGGTGCTCGACGCGCCGGGCGGCATGAAGATCCAGACCATTCACGCCTTTTGCCAATCCCTGCTCGGGCGGTTTCCGCTGGAAGCGGGGATCGCGCCTCATTTTCGCGTGCTCGACGAGGCCACCGCCAAGCGGATGCTCACCGACGCGCGGCTGGAGGTGCTGGCCGCCGCCCGCGCGCGCGCCGGCGACGATCCCCTGACCACGGCCCTGGCGGCGGTTTCGACCCACGCCCTGGAGGATGCCTTCATGAAGCTGATGGCGTCCCTGGCGGCGGAGCGGGCGCGCCTCGCCCACGCGCTGGCGCGTCATGGCGGCATCGAGGGGGTGGAGCGGGCGGTCTTCCGGTTGCTGGAGGTGAAGCCGGACGAAACATCCGGGGCAGTGGTGCGCCGCGCCTGCGCGGACCAGGCATTCGATTCGCCCGGCCTGCGCGCCGCCGCCAAGGCGCTGGCGGAGGGGAGCAAGACCGATGCGGAGAAAGCCGCCGCGTTGAGTGAATGGCTCGACGCCGATACCGCGGCGCGCGCCACGCAATTCGGCGCATACCGCTCGGTTTTCCTGACCGGCGAGGGCGCGCCGCGCAAGACACTGATGACCAAGGCGGTGTGCGCGGCGTCGCCCGCGGGCCTCGCCGCCATGGAAGCCGAGGCCGCGCGCCTGCTCGCCATCGACCGCCGGATCAACGCCCTCGTCGTCGCCCGCGCCACCGCTGGGCTGCTGCGCCTGGGGGCGGCGATCCTGACGGCCTACGCGCGCGCGAAGAAGGCCAGGGCGCTGCTGGATTACGACGACCTCATCCTGGGCGCGCGCGACCTGCTGGCGCGGGAGGGCACGGCGTCGTGGGTGCTGTTCAAGCTCGACGGCGGCCTCGATCACGTACTGATCGACGAGGCCCAGGACACCAACCCGGAGCAGTGGCAGGTGATCGACATGCTGAGCGCGGAGTTTTTCGCCGGCGCCGGCGCCCACGACGCCCCGCGCACGGTTTTCGCGGTGGGCGATGCCAAGCAGTCGATCTACAGCTTTCAGCGCGCGGACCCAAGCGCCTTTGCCCGCATGCGCGATCACTTCGCCGCGCGGGCGCGCGCGGTGGAGCAGACCTGGTCCAACGTGGAGCTCGATTATTCGTTCCGCTCCAACGCCGCGATC
>Ga0114931_10000318_pt1 | contig 56895 bp, 42 predicted proteins | sample 2SBtaG_FD_89579 | JGI IMG/M metagenome (GOLD analysis project Ga0114931, IMG submission 89579) | Deep subsurface microbial communities from Kolumbo volcano to uncover new lineages of life (NeLLi) - 2SBTROV14_V59a metaG | ecosystem: Environmental > Aquatic > Marine > Volcanic | place: Kolumbo... | reverse complement strand
TAGTCCTGTTTTAATGGATTGACCAGGGGTTTTGAGTTTTTACAAAAATAGTTTTAACGTGCCGGCTTAGTCTAACTTACAACCACATTAATAATCCTTTTGGGAACCACAATTACTTTACGGATGGTCTTTCCTCCTATCCATTTTTGTGATGCTTTGGCGCTGATCACCTGTTTTTCAATTTCAGGAGCAGCCATGTCCGCCGGCAATTCCAGCTTAAACCGCATTTTACCGTTGAACGAAACAGGATAAGCATAAGTATCCTCTGCGAGATATTTTTCGTCAAAGTCGGGGAAAGGCACAAAACTGATTCCTCCCTCATTGCCCAGATTGTGCCATATTTCTTCGGCTATGTGTGGGGCATAAGGAGACAATAAAACCGCAAATGGCCCGAGCACTTCTCTTTTATGGCATTTCATGTCAGACAATTCATTCACACAGATCATCATAGCACTGACCCCGGTATTAAATGAAAACCGTTCAATATCGTTTCTTATTTTTTTAATGGTTTTATGTATGACTTTGAGCTCCGGTTCAGTTGCCATTTCGCTAGTTACAATAAGGTTGTCATTATCGTCAAAATAAAGGCGCCATAATTTTTTCAGAAACCTGAAAACACCTTCAATGCCTTTAGTGTCCCAGGGTTTGTGCTGTTCGAGTGGTCCCAGGAACATTTCATACAACCGCAGGGTGTCAGCTCCATATTTATGGATCAGGTCATCGGGGCTTTGTGTGTTGAGTTTTGATTTTGACATTTTCTCGATCTCATGTCCGCAGATGTATTTTCCGTCCTCCAAAACAAATTCGGCATCCTTAAACTCGGGTCTCCACTTTTTGAAAGCTTCTGTATTAAGTATATCATTGTCAACCAGGTTGATGTCCACATGCAATGTCTGGGTTTGGTATTGTTTGCGCAAATTATATGACACAAACTTACTGGTTCCCTGAATGCGGTAAACAAAATTTGACCGTCCCTGAATTTTTCCCTGGTTGATCAGCTTTTTAAAAGGTTCATCCTCACACACAAGACCAAGATCGAATAAAAACTTATTCCAGAAGCGGGAATAAATGAGGTGACCTGCCGCGTGTTCGTCACCACCGAGATAGAGGTCAACATCGCGCCAGTATTCGTTGGCTTGTTTTGAAAAATAGGCTTTTTCGTTCCAGGGATCCATATACCTGAGATAATACCCGCTTGATCCGGCAAAACCGGGCATGGTATTGGTTTCAAGGGGATATCCTTCTTTTGTTTTCCATTTTTTAGCCCTGGCAAGTGGTGGCTCTCCTGATTCCGTCGGGAGGTATTTGTCAACCGGTGGTAAAACAAGCGGTAAATCACTTTCATCCAGCGGATAGGGCATTCCGTTTTTATAATATATTGGAAACGGCTCCCCCCAATACCGTTGACGGCTGAAAATGGCATCGCGCAAACGGAAATTTATTTTCCTGTAACCAATGCCCATTTCTTGAAGTTTATCAATGGTTTTCCTTATGGCATCGTGTACAGTCATCCCGTTAAGGAAGCCCGAATTGATCATGATCCCTTCTTTGGAATCGTACGACTTTTCCCATGTCTCCGGATCTTTGGGTTCTTCCCCTTCTTTTGTTACTACCTGAATAATGGGTAACCCAAAATGACGCGCAAAGGCAAAGTCACGGCTGTCGTGTCCGGGGACAGCCATAATGGCCCCGGTACCATAACCCGACAAGACATAGTCTGCGGTCCAGACCGGTATTTCTTTTTCCGTTAGCGGATTGATTGCATAAGCCCCTGTAAATACACCTGTAACAGTTTTTACTTCAGTCATACGCTCCCGTTCCGAACGGTTTTTTGCCCAGGCCACATATTTCCCAACTTTCTCTTTTTGTCCGGGAGTTGTGATTTTGTCAATCAGTTCATGTTCGGGGGCCAGTACCATGAACGTGGCACCGAAAAGGGTATCGGGGCGGGTGGTGAAGATGGTTATTGCCCCCTCCCTGTCCTCCCCGGCCGGGAAGAGACTAAAAGTCACCATCGCCCCTTCGCTTCTTCCAATCCAGTTGCGTTGCATTTCCTTCACATTTTCCGACCAGTCAATGGTGTCCAGCCCGTCAAGTAAGCGTTGGGCATAAGCAGTGATGCGCAGCGACCATTGTTTCATCAACTTCTTAATTACCGGATGTCCGCCACGTTCCGAGAAACCGTCTTTTACTTCATCATTGGCCAGAACGGTTCCCAGTTCAGGACACCAGTTCACCATGGTATCGGAAAGATAAGCCAGGCGGTAATTCATCAGTATTTCCTGTTGTTGGATTTCATCCATGCGGTTCCAGTCGTTGGCTGAAAACGGATCAACTTCATTGCAGTTAGCATCAATATTGATGTTACCATTCTTTTTAAATTCATGAATGAGGTCTTCGATGGGTTCGGCTTTGTCTGTTTTATTGTTATACCATGATTTGAACAATTGCAAAAAAGTCCACTGTGTCCATTTGTAATAATGCGGATCACAGGTGCGCACTTCACGGTCCCAGTCGTACGAAAACCCGATATGATCGAGTTGCTGACGGTACTTTTCAATATTCTTATTGGTTGTAACTTCGGGATGGGTACCTGTCTGAATGGCGTATTGTTCGGCAGGCAGGCCATAGGCATCATACCCCATGGGGTGCAGTACATTATAGCCCTGATGCCTTTTGTACCTGGCGTAAATGTCAGAAGCGATATAACCCAGGGGATGACCTACATGAAGCCCCGCCCCTGATGGGTAAGGAAACATATCAAGCACGTAATATTTCGGCTTTTCCGATTTGTTGAACGCCTTAAATGTTTTGTGCTCTTTCCAGAATTTTTGCCATTTCTTTTCTATCTCCCCAAATTCGTATCCCATAATTTTTCCTTTATCTGCCTTGATTTACCATATTGAAAAACGGTGCGAAATTAATAAAAGATACCTTTGTTTTTGAGCAGGGGTATTTTGCGGGCAAATGATACTTCAGTGAAGGTTTATTTACAGATTAATTCAAAACCGCATGTAATATCTCCACAGATTTCATTTCGCCAAACCCGGGCAGGTGTAGCCGGTAATAAATAATTAACACATCCAGTATTATCCGTCGTTCTACGTTGGTTAAAGTCATTTCATGATTGGATTCAAAAGATAATTCCAGTAACCGGGCAAGCTGCTGTGCCAATTTATCACTGATATAGTTGGGGTGTTCGGGCAGGTGTTGTTTAAAACTGCCTTCACGCAAATCGAAATACCCCGGTTGTGGACCAGGGGTTTTTTTCGGATAAAAACCAAGAAATTTGCTGAGTTGAAGCATGAACACAATATGATAGTTAGCTATGTTGCTTTTGCTGAGGTCGAGCCAGGTTAGTGCATTGAAAAGCCATTCGAACATGGGTTTGTCAGGTGCTTCTTCCCGAAGGCAACGGTAAAGCAATTCATCAATAAAAAACAGAAGGGAACGTTTGACGACATCAAAAGGCAGTGTATTGTAAGCAAACGCCACCCTGGTTTCTTTCACGTACTGAATATTTTTATTTCCCCGATGATTGACCTCCAGTTCAAGGAGTGTAAGAGGTTGATAAAGTGCAAGTTTTGATTTTGAGCTTTTGGCCCTGATGCCTTTGATAATAAATGACTGTAGCCCGAAAGCTTCAGTATATATCCTGACAACAATACTTGATTCGGAATAGTTGTGATATTTAAGGACAATGCCCCTGGTTTTTTGTAGCATCTCAACAAGTATCGCGGTGTTTCAAAAAAACAAGTTATCTTATAATCAATATTTTAGTGGCTTTTTTTTCTGATCCGTCGCTATTGGAAATAAACACAAAATACACACCCGATGCGGCCTGTCTGCCATCAAAGCTGTATCCGTCCCAGATGGCTTGTCCTCCTTCGGAAACCGTTTCAAAAACAAGGTTACCCGAAGAATCGGTAATTTTTACGGTAGACTTATTGTCCACACCTTTAATAGCAATCACCCCGGTGTATCCCGGCCTCACGGGATTGGGATAAGCATACACTTTTGATCCGGGAGACGGGGGCGGGGTTGCCCTTCCTTTGTACGAAATAATACCGTTTGCCGTACCGAAAAACACCTCACCGTCCTCATCAATGGTAATGCCGGTAATATTATTTGACAGCAGGGGACTGTTTGATGTTGTGAAATGTTCCAATTGCCGGATACCATCAGGAGACAAATGAAAAACACCGGCGCGTTCGGTTCCAATCCATTTGTTGTTAGCTCCGTCAACCGTGATGGCTGTTACGGTTTCTGTTACAAGCAAAATATCCGCCAGCCCCGAACCATCGTTTCGCGGAACAAGGATCTGCTGTGCATCAAAATTTACCCCTGGTTGAAAGATGGATTCCGGGGAATAAAACACACTGATTCCTTTGTCAGAACCAATCCAGACTTCGCCATCCAGGTCAGTAACCATGGAATAGACCTTGCTACCGGGAATGGCACCGTTACCGGTAGCATTACTCAGTATTTTTACCTTGTCATCGGCCGGGTTGTCAATGGTATTGTTGTCGTTAAAAACAATGATATAACCATCGGACCGTTTGATGATCCATTTCTGGTTGTTATGGTCAACCATTAATTTGCCAATATCAGTTCCGCTTAATGATCCGCCCAGATTAAACGAACGCCACTGGCCGTCATTTTTCATAACAGAAAGTATGTCGGGGGCACTGGAGTTAGCTACCCAAAGATTATGCTGGTTATCAAAATCCAGTCCGCTGATCAGAATTTTCGTGCTGTTGCCAACCCAGGGTTCCAGGCTGCTGTTTTCACCTGTAAAAATGATATTAATTTCATTATCCACAAATTTTATCAAACCATGATCCCAGGTGCCCATGTATGCAATTTCAGGATTTTGGGGATCTACTTTCGCAACAACAATATCACTAATCGTGTCGAGTGCAGGGGTAGTCGGTCGTTTAAATGTGTACCAGTTATTATCCTGAAAGGTAAAAATCCCGTCTTTCATGTATAATTTTCCCCAGTTTGATTGTCTCCCCCCCGGGGCCACCCAAACATTTTTACCGGCTGCATCCAAATCAAAAACATTTTTTGTGCCCGGACCATTTGGTTTAATAAATTCCCCATTGTAAGTACTCCAGTTTTTGATGAGGCCTTTCGATGAAGAACCTATCCAGACATATTTGTCGCTGCCTTTATCCACACTAAGCGGATGAAACGACTCACCCTCTATTTTCCATATTGTACTCACCTCTGTTCCCTGGGTATTGAAAATGGATATGGTGTAGCGGTTAACAAGGTACATTTCATCGCCATGCACCATGAATTGAAAATGCCGGCTATTATTTTCTTTATCAAAAAAATCCCATTTCTGGCCATCATAAACAAAAAGTGTGTCCCCGTCGTAATTGTCATTATTGTAATAATTGGTGTAAATCCTGTTCCCGAAATATTGAATCAGGTTATAGGAAACATCAGGGTAAAGAAGCGAAGTATCTTTATGCCATTGATTGAAATCAGCCAGGTTTTCTGCATTAACGTCAGCAAAATAAATGCCGCTTTCGGTAGCCGCAAAAAAGGAGGTGTCGTTGAAGGTCATATCATAAACCTCAAGGGTACTGCCATTGGGGCCAATATAATATGTGTCATGAATTTCGTTACGACCCATATCAACCACAACAATACCAAACCCGCACGACAGGTATGCATATTTATCTTTAAACATGATGTTGTTTATGCTCTTTTTCCCAAGAATATCTTTGTCTTTGATATCGGGAATGTTGATGACCGTTCCGTCTGAATGCAGAATATCAATGTTAGTGTTCACATAGGCGATCAACAGCATATCCATACTTTTGTTATATGCAATTTTGGTAATCCCCACATCACTAAGGCCCTTGATCTTACCGAAACGGGAAATACTATTGTCCCCGATATTGTAAGTAAACATGCTGATTGGTGTAGCAGCAAACACAACATCGCCCGCAAGGGCTACATCAATTACCTGATTATAGGGCAGGTGTGTCCGCCACTGACCGATGGCGATATCCTGGGCAGTTATAGGGGCGCTGATAAGAACGATAAAAATCAACAAAAGGGAAGAGTGGAAATATGATTTCAACATGAATAATCGTTTACTGAAAATGATTTTTAATATTAATATATGACTAACTGAAATATTAATAGATTATTGCAATACAACTGCTTAAAAAAGCAAGGCTGTAAAATTAACCCAAAATGCGCAATAGAAAAAATTCTATTCCCCGGTAATATTCATATTTTTGTTGAATAACCCCGTTGCATGAAGACCGGCCAGAAAATATTCCGTGAATTTTATTTACTGACCATCAGTTTTATCATTTATCTGATCACTTATCCCAAATTCATTCCTGTTTATGGTACCGGGCTTGACCCGTCGTATGTGTGGGCGCTGAACTACCTTGTCAGATTTGATTACCGGGAATTGATTAATCTGATCTACCCCGTGGGCCCATTGGGATTTTTAAAGTATTCTGCAGCTTTTGAGAATAACCTGGCCTTCTCATTGTTGTTTTTTTCTGTGGTTAAATTGTCTTTTATTTATTTGTTGCTCAAACTAAATTATTTTCGAAACGACAAGATTTCTGTTTCCGGCTTCCTGCTTGTTTTGTTCATCGGTTATTTTTCAGGAATTGCTTATTCCCTTATCGGCATCACAGTAGTTTCTCTCATTCTTACTGCTCAAAAAAAGACTCCTGTTTTGTATTTTGTCATGGCAAATATTGCAGCTTTTTTAGGGTTGATGATCAAAACAACCATTGGTTTTCCGGCTTATTCCGCCATCTTTATCTTTTTTCTCTACCTGATTTTCAACACCCCCGCACGCATTAAAAACCTCATCATTTATTCCTCTGTTTCCGTCGTTGTTTTCTTCATTGGGGGAATGTTTGTTTTTAGGGATGTGGCGTTATGTATCAATTACTTCATCGGTATTTTACATCTTGTAGGGGGTTACACTTCGGGCCTTGCCTTGTATCCTGAAAATAACTGGTGGGGTCTGGTGGGGTTTATCGTGGTTACCCTGTTCTGGCCGTTTGCCGTAAAGGACAAACAATCACGGCTGGCCTTTCTTTTATTGGCCATTTCGTTGTTTGCCTACTGGAAACTGGCTATGGGAAGGGAAGATGTTTATCATGTTAAAGCCATGATCGGGTTTTTGGTTGTTTTTTGGGGAATTGTTTTGTCATCTTTCATTAGGCTAAAAATCCGGTTTATATTTATTCCTGTACTTTCTATTTTATTGTTTGTTTATGGCATTATTAATGTCCCGCTGTTCACAGGTTACCAAATCAACTTTTTTGGAATAAACAACTTTGTAGAATCAGTCATCCATTATCAATCGTTTGATGAAAAATATAAGTTCTTGTCCATGGAAAATGTGGGGAAAAACAAAGTTGATAAGCAAACGGCATCCATGATTGGAACCAGTACAATTGACGTTTATCCCTGGGACCTGTCATACATACCTGCGAACGGTTTTCACTGGAAACCCAGAAAAACCCTGGAGATTGGAGCTGCAACCTCTTCGTGGCTATCCCATAAAAACGCTTTGAGTTATCAGGGTGAAAATGCACCTGAGTTTTTATTGTTTCATTTCCAGGATGACAAATGGGGAGGACGGTTCGGCTCCATTGATGGCCGCTACATTTTAAATGATGAACCGGAGGTGATCTTTAGCTTATTAAAAAACTACAACGCTGTTGAAAGAACCGGGAAGTACTTGTTGTTCAGGAAATGCGTCGGGACAAATCTCATAAAAGATTCAATAGCCGGAACTCAGGAAACGGAATGGGACAAATGGATATCCATTCCGAAATATAACGGGATAACAAGAATTAGATTTTTTTCCGCTCAGTCGTTGACAGGAAAAATCAAATCCTTTTTTTATAAGGGTGAAACCTATTATATTGATTACCGTTTGTCAGATGGCAGAATACTGAGTTATCGTTTTATCGCTGACAATGCCCGTGAAGGATTATGGGTTAATCCATTTTTGTTGGATATTTCCGGTAACGATATACATCCTGAAGTAATTCAAATTCGCTTTCGTTGCTCCGACAGCAGAATGGTGAAAAATAAAATAACGATTTCACCGGAATATATAGAGGTTAACGGGTACCAGCCCGCATTTAACCTGTTTTTGAAATCTGTTCCGGGGAAAAGAGATTATCTTTTTCATTATTTCAACAATTATGATACAATAACCCATGATTCGGCAATATGGGTGAGCAGACTGGATTCAACCCGGTTTTTTTCAGGAAAATATTGTGAAAAAGTGAAGGCAAACGGTTTTTCCGGGGCTTTAAAAATTCAACTGGATACCCTTTGGCCAAAAAATGCGAAAACCTTAATTGTTGAAGCCGGCCTGATGGTTTTAACTCATGGAAAAAACGGATCAAAAACCAACCTGGTTATCTCTTTGGAGAATACGCCGCAAAATTTTTGGATATCCAAACCGGCTGAAAGTGTTGGAAATACAAATGAATGGCAATATCTTTATTTAAAAAAATCGTTGGGAAATGTTGCACAACGGAAAGGATTGTTAAAGGTCTATATTTGGAACAAAGAGGACACCAATATTTATTTTGATAATTTTACGGTTAACATTTACGAAAGAGATTATAAGAAAGAAACGGTAAAGTAACTGATTGGGATTTTGAAAACAGCAGAGAAAAACATACGGCACAAGTTAATTATCCAGAACATGATTTGCGACTGTTGCCTACGGATCGTAAAAATGGAACTGGAACAGGCCGGGGCCATTGTAAAGGATATCAAGCTGGGAGAAGTAATTATTGAGTTCGATCCTGATCATACCACCTTACAAGAGATTAAAGAAGTGCTTGAATCCAACGGCTTTATACTGATTGACGACAAGGATAAAAAAATGGTTGAGGACATCAAAAGGGCAGTGATTGACCTTGTCCATCACACCACTTACAATGCCATGGTACGCAATTCGGATTACCTGGTCGGGAAATTTGGCAAAACCTACCAGTATCTGTCTTCACTTTTTTCCGAAAAGGAAGGCATCACACTTGAAAAATTCATCATTTTGCACCGCATTGAAAAAGCCAAGTCTTTGATTCAGGAAACAGACCTTACCCTTAGCGAAATTGCTTTTATGATGGGATACAGCAGCGTACAATACCTTTCAACACAATTTAAGGGCATCACCGGTATTTCGGTTTCTGATTTTAAGAAAGACCCTGCCCGTTACAGGATATCCATCGACAAACTTGTTTAATGGGCCGGGTTAATTGTTTTAGACTAAACTTTTAATATATCACCGGTGTGTTTTCGCTTTACCCGGCGCCATATCAGGACACCAAAACCTGTAGCGGCAACTACGAACACAAACCATAACACCAATTCTGCCGGCCCCTGTGTTTTATACAACGAAGTAGCAATATTTCCAATAATGACCCATTGAATGACATAGGCCGAAGTAACATTCCTGCCAATCCATTCCAGAAACCGCGAAACCAGATTATGATACCGGGATATCCGGTTAAAAATAAATGTCCAGAAGATTAAAAAGCAAACGGTGTAAAAGTAAAACACGTATCCGTGATGATAATATTCGGGAAGGTTTGATGAAACATCGAGTGCGTATTTCAGGAAAACAATGGTGACAAGACCGGAAAAAGCGATACCGTAAGGATAAAAGCGCCTGGCTTTTTTTGAGGAAGTGTTATCCAGGGTATAAAACAGATACCCTGTAACCGGATAAACCAGCCAGGGAATCAGTGGAAAATAGGACCACACAGCACCGTCGCCATAAAAATAAGCAACAAAATAGTTATTGGTGCTCACATGCATAACCTGTTGAAACAAAAACTGAACAGCCAGTATCAGCACAAGGATTACCAAAAAAGGAAGCGTCTTGTGTTTGAAAAAGCGGTTCATCACGGCCAGGATAATAATGCTGAGCCCGGCAAGAAACAGGATGTCAACACCCAATATGTATTCCATTGCGTTGACTTTTATTGTTCCGTCAGCAATCTTGATAAGCAAATGAAAATTCAGTGCAATGTTCAGTATAAAACCAAGCCCGATCAGCTTTATTCCCCTTTTGACCATTTCCGGGAATGAACTGGAAGAAGCTGCAATAAAATAGCCCATTACCGCCATGAATACCGGAGCTGCTGGCGAGCCGCCCAGGAAAAGGGAAAGATGTCCTGCAAAACCGTTAAAAATATCCTGGCGGGCAAAAAGTTCCATCAGGTGAACTTGTATCATCAGGATAACCGCAATCCCTTTAAGCAAATCGGCCGTGTGGTTTCTCTTCATGGAACATTATCAATTGGTTGCACAAGATAAACTATTTTCAAAAAGACTAAAAAAGCCGGTAATAAATACTAAACCGCTAACAAAAGAGTGAAAACGAATTTTGTTAGTTTGGTTTAGTTTATGCCGATTGGCTATCAATCATAATTTTGAACGAAGTGAAAAAATTAAGCAACTTGATAGCAGTTCGGTATAAATACCGGCTTCGGATGTTTGTTCGGGATGTTTGGGACCCTTTACCCGTTCGGTTTATTCTGTCAGGGACATCTCAATCCGGTCAGTCCCTTCCTTTGTTACAGATTTATTGCCCGTAATGGTTAGCTCGCTGATGATGTTTTTGGCTCCGGCAAATTTGTCAATCAGGAAGAGGACATATCTTACGTCCACACAAATCGTTCGTTGCAATTGCGGTTCAAAGGCAATATCCCCGCTCATGGCTTCCCAGTTGCCGTCAAATGCCAGGCCTATGAGTTCACCGTTGGCGTTTATCACCGGACTGCCCGAATTACCACCGGTAATGTCGTTATTGGTCAAAAAGCAAACCCGCATTTCTCCATTCTCGCTATAACGGCCGTAATTTTTGGCTTCATAAAGCTGTTTTAATTTTTCAGGAACAGTAAATTCCCAACTCTTCGGGTTTTCTTTTTGCATAACACCCGCCAGGGTGGTGTAATAGTTATAATATACAGCATCAGCAGGACTGTATCCCTTTACAGTTCCATAAGTAACGCGCATGGTAAAATTGGCATCGGGATAATAATTTTTATCGGGGTGCATTGCCATGAGGCCTGCAATGTAGAGCTTCTGTCCTTTTTTTAGTTCTGTTTCAGCGGCAGCAGATTGTTTGGTAATTTCATTGTATTTGTCATAAAAATCACGAGCGGCAGTTAATGCGGGATCTTTTTCAAGGACTTTTAATTTTGGATTATCTAAAAATGACAAGACTTGTTCCTCATTGTCAAAAATGGATTTTTCAAATACATGATCAGCATATTTATTCCAGTTGCCGTTGAACTTATTTTGCATTTCAAGCACATAAACCGGCTGTTGGTCAAGCGGAACATTGTTATTATACATTGCCATCATTGCTGCCAGCAGGTTATGGTCAATGGTACTATTGTAATCTTTGAAATGAGCTTTAACACGGCCCCTGAGTTTTTCAACTTCCTTATTAATATTTCCCGATGATGTTTTTTTATCAGACAGTAATTTTTCAAGTTGTTTAAATGTATTGGCATAACTTATCACCTCGGGGCCCCTGTAAATGGCTTCCCTGAAATACCATTTGGCCAGATTATACTGGGCAATGACGTCATATGCATTTTGAATAAGGGTCAAAGCATCACCGTATTTAATTTTATCTCCGGGATTGCTGTTCAGCCATTGCGTAAAAGCAGCCTCTTCGTTTTGTTTCTTTTCTTCTACATCCAGCTTTTTAAGGCCTTTTGTCTGACCGATGAAATATTTCCAATAATTGGAAATCCGGGCATATTTGGAAGCATATTGTAAGCGGATAGCGTCGTTGGTATCCATTACCTCATCCATAATCTGCAATTTTTTGGCGCGTATATCAACAATGGTCATGTTGGTTTGATTTACCGCCAGATCAACACCATAGGAAGTAAGATACCTTTGAGTTCTTCCGGGATTTCCCATTATCATGGCAAAATCGCCTTCTTCAACACCGGCAATGGAAACCGGAAGATATTTTTTTGGTTTTAACGCAATGTTTTTTTCTGAATACGTGGCAGGGCTTCCATCGGGCGCAGTATATACCCTGAAAATGGAAAAGTCACCAGTATGCCGGGGCCACATCCAGTTGTCGGTATCAGCACCGAATTTGCCAATAGACTCCGGAGGGGTTCCCACAAGCCGGATATCCCTGTAAGTTTCGTAAACATACAGGTAATAATTGTTTCCTGCAAAAAGGGGTTTAACAGTTGCGTTGTAAGGTGTGTTTTTTGTAGCATTTTCCGTCAGGCCTTTGATGTTGTCCTTCATAACCTCTTTTTTTTCCTGATCACTCATTCCCTTTGTTAACCCCCTTAAAGTTTCTGTTATAACGTCCTCCATGTGGATCAGGAATTTCACAGTCAGTCCTTCAATGGGGATTTCTTCCTTCATATTCATGGCCCAAAAACCGTCTTCGAGATAGTTTTTTTCAGGAGTACTTACTTTTTGTATGCTGCTGTAACCACAATGGTGGTTGGTGAACAATAGCCCTTTGGGGGAAACAATTTCACCTGTACATCCGCCACCGAAAATCACGACAGCATCTTTAAGGCTTGCATGGTTAATACTGTAAATGTCTTCGGCTGTCAGTTTAAATCCCATCTTTTGCATATCAGCAATGTTTTTGTTGATCAGCAAAGGGATCCACATGCCTTCATCTGCCTTTAAGGTTGTTACAAAACCAATGAACAAAGACAAGAATAAAATGGTGATTTTTTTCATGGATTAATCGCTTTTTAATCTTTTAAAAATTAATGAATATTAGGGTGTTTTGATTTGGTTTAAATGTATTTTTCACCTTTTTCAACCTTTACATCATTGACAAACTGCCTGATTTGTTGTTCATCATCTTTGCGGCACACAAGCAGGGAGTCTTCATCCTCAACAACAATGTAACCGTCAAGTCCCTGAAGTACGACCAGTTTGTTTTTGGGTACATGTACAATAGAATTGACCGTGTTGTATAACATCACATTTTCGCCAACAATGGCATTTTGGTCATTGTCTTTGTTTCGGATAGTATATAACGAACCCCAGGTGCCCAGGTCAGACCAGCCAAAATCAACAGCAAGGGTATAAACGTTTTTGGCTTTTTCCATAATACCGTAGTCAAGGGAAATATTACGGCACACGGCATAAGTTTGTTCAATAAAATTTTTCTCCTGACCTGTATTATAAAGTCCTTCCCCTTTTTTGAACAGGCTGTCCACATCTTCAAGATAATATTCAAATGATTTCATGATGGTTTTTAGCGACCAGATGAAAATACCCGAATTCCAAAGAAAATCACCACTTTCGAGGAACGATCTGGCAATTTCAAGGTTGGGCTTTTCGGTAAAGGTTTTTACTTTGAAAAGGTGGTCGTATTCAGGATAGACAGATTCTTCAATAAACTGAATATAACCATAGCCCGTATCGGGCCTGCTGGGTTTTATGCCGAGGGTCAGCAACCAGTCGTGTTCGGCAGTTGCTTTTACCGCCGTTTTAATATCATTTACAAACTGTTCTTCTTTCAGTATAATATGGTCGGAAGGGGCAACTACAACGATGGCATCAGGGTTTTGTGCTTTTATTTTGTAGTTGGCATAAGCCACGCATGGCGCCGTATTGCGACGGGCGGTTTCAAGTAACACCTGACTTTCATCCATTTCAGGGATTTGCTGCAATACCAGATCTTTGTAAATTTCATTGGTGACCACGAGGATGTTTTCAGGGGGGCAAATGTTGGTAAACCTTTCATAGGTAAGCCGGATAAGGGTTTTCCCTATGCCCAGAATATCAATAAATTGTTTGGGGCGGGTTGACCGGCTCATGGGCCAAAAACGTGTGCCTGCACCCCCGGCCATAATTACACAATAAGTGTTGTTGTATGTGTTCATTGTAAGGATTTTGATTTTGCGGAAGCAAAGATAAGTAAACAGATTGATTCAGAAAACGATTGAGACAGCCCCGGAACACCAATTTTGGAATCTTTTTGAAATAGTTGTCTGTAACCCCGCCACAATCATCAGGACTAACGAGTTTTTGAAAAAGCCAGCTGCCAAAAAAATTATTCCGGCTGTTTTTCAACCGGAATAACCGGTGTTAAAGGTTGAAAAAGATAAAGCCGCCTGTTTTGCAGGCTTATACATTTGTACCGTTTTCGCAGTTTTTCCCCTTTGATGAATTTCTTGCCACTCTGTGTAACAAAAACCGTTTCGGCAGGAAGTGATTCAAGAACAATCTGCCCGTTGGGCTTGTCGTAAGTCTTTAAAAGCCGGCTCAGCTCAAGATCCGTAAAAGTTGATGCTTTGGCATTGTATAATGAGGCTTCAACAGCCTTTAGCAATTCCGGAGGAAATACTTCCGTTTTCAAAAAATCCTGCATTATTTCCCGGTAAGCTTTTTTCCACTCTTTTCCATGCGGGGAAACCTGATTTTCGAATTGTTCATACACGACAAGATGAGCCAGTTCGTGAACAAGTGTAATAAGGAAAGCATAAGGGTTCAGATCGTAATTGACAGATATACGGTGATGGGTAAACCTCACCGGAGGACGGTAATCCCCCAATTTGGTTTTTCGGTTGCGGGTTATTTTTAAATGTACTTTCTTTTCAATGATGCGGTGCAGCAGGTTGTCAACTGCTGCTTCCGGAAGATATTGAGCAAGTATGTCCCTGTCGGTCATTAAATATGAATTGTTTTGTCGGTTTTAAACTGATGGTTATTGTAACTCCACCTCGGACAATCACACTTTCTTTTTTTCTTTCTTCTGTAAGTAGATCCATGCCTTCCGGTAGTGCATGAAGCTAAAAACAGACTGCCCAAAAGAAGCAGGAAAATAAAGGAAATTTTTGTTTTTAGTAACCGATTCAATTTTATAGCTAATTTTACGTTGTCAAAGAAAAGGAAATTTTAAAGATAAATCATATCGTTTGAAATGTTTTTCTTTTCAGTAATTTAGCCCACAATGAAAATATTAACTAATGTTGGCGATTATGTGATGGTCATTCTTCAGGCTTTTAAGAAGCCCGACAAGGGTGCTGTGTTCAGAAGACAATTGTTAATTGACTTGCGCCAGCTTGGTGAAACATCTATCGGCGTTGTTGCGATCATTTCTATTTTCTTCGGAACCATCATCGCCATCCAAATGGCTTATAATATTGATAATCCACTGGTACCGAAGACATCCATCGGTTTCGGGACACGGCAGATGATCATTCTTGAATTTGCCCCCACAATAATCAGTTTGATCCTCGTTGGCAAAGTAGGTTCAAACATTGCCTCAGAGATTGGTACCATGCGGGTAACCGAACAAATTGATGCCCTGAAAGTAATGGGGATAAACCCGGCCAACTACCTGATATTACCCAAGATTACGGCAGCCATGCTTTACAATCCGGTATTGATTGTGTTCTCAATGGGGCTCGGGCTTTTGGGCGGTTGGTTTTCCATGTTGCTGACAGGATTGATTCCTACGGATGCTTATATTGAAGGTTTACGATCGTGGTATGATCCTTTTACTTTGACTTATGCACTGATTAAAACCGAAGTGTTTGCTTTTATCATTGCGTCTGTTTCGGGATACAAGGGTTATACCGTGAAGGGGGGGTCGGTTGAAGTGGGAAAATCGAGTACCGATGCCGTTGTGATTTGCACCATATTGATCGTGTTTTTCGACTTGATCCTCACCCAAATGTTTTTGACATGATCGAAGTGAAAAATATCTCCAAATCGTTTGAAGGTCAAATGGTGTTACAGGATATCTCAACTACGTTCGAGAAAGGGAAAACCAATCTGATCATAGGACAAAGCGGTTCGGGGAAAACCGTTCTGAAATGCTGTATCGGCCTGCTTGAACCTGATAAGGGAGAAGTGGTTTTTGATGGAAACAACTTTTCGGGATTAAAGGAAAAAAACAAAAAGAAAATACGCCAGGAGATGGGTGTGCTGTTCCAGGGCGGAGCGCTTTTTGATTCCTACACTGTGGAAGAGAACGTTATGTTTCCGTTGAACATGTTTACCAAAATGACGCTGGAAGAAAAACATAACAGGGTAAACGAAGTCCTCAAACATGTTAACATCATCAATGCCAATAATAAATATCCTTCCGAGATCAGCGGCGGTATGATCAAACGGGTAGCCATTGCACGTGCCATAGCTTTGAATCCCAAATATTTATTTTGCGATGAACCCAATTCAGGCCTCGACCCCAAAACGGCTGAACTGATTGACCAACTCATTTCACAACTAACCGAATCGTTTGATATGACCACTGTTATCAATACGCACGATATGAATTCCGTATTACAAATCGGTGAAAAAGTTGCTTATATCCACAAGGGAGAACTCTGGTGGGAAGGCGATAAACACAATATTTTAAACACAGACAACACAGAACTGAATGATTTTGTTTTTGCCACCGAGCTGACCAGGAGGGTGAAGAGATGAACGCATGAAACAAATCAATTAACCCGTCTTTTAGGGCGGGGTTAAAACAACAATTCCATGACCATCAACACTTTAGACCTTATTATCCTCATTCCCCTACTGCTGTGGGCCTGGCAGGGTTACAAAAAGGGACTGATCATTAGTCTCGCCTCTTTGGCCGCTTTAATCCTTGGGCTGTATTTTGCATTTTATTTTTCGGACTTTACAGCAGCTAAGCTCAATGAATACTTTAACATCAATAAAGATTACCTTGCCATCATCGCTTTTATCGTGACTTTCGTTGTGGTGGTATTTGCAGTAATCCTTACGGGTAATCTGCTGCAAAAAGTGATCAACGTCTTGATGCTTGGCTTTTTAAACAAGGCTGCAGGAGTTGTCTTCGGCATTCTGAAAGGTGCACTTTATTTGAGTATCCTCATCTGGGTGATTAACTTTTTTGATCCCGGTGAACATCTGATCAAAAAAGAATACAAACAAAAATCATTGCTTTACAGGCCGGTGGCTTCGTTTACCCCTTTACTGTATTCCCACCTGAACCTCGATAATCTAAATATAAAATTACCGACGAAGGAAGATGTTTTGAAGGCGGTTTATTAAGGGGGGTTCTAAAAATTACTTCGCATCAAGATTTTCAGAGTTTTTAATCAGGACCCCCGGGTCTCTTGCCCGGACAAACAGGAAAAAGTATTTTTCAAACTGTTTCTATTCCTCAATCGCCGCCACCCCAGGAAATGTTTTTCCTTCAATGAATTCCAGCATGGCGCCACCGCCGGTGGAAACATAACTGACTTTGTCTGCCAGGTTGTATTTGTTCACAGCCGCTACACTGTCGCCACCACCTATGAGAGAGAACGCACCTTTGGCCGTGGCGTTGGCAATGGCTTTGGCGATTTCCACCGTGCCTTTGGCAAAGTTGTCCATTTCGAAAACACCCATCGGCCCATTCCAGAGGATGGTTGCGGAGTTTTTGATCACCTGGCTGAAAGTTTTGAGGGTTTCGGGGCCTATATCCAGGCCCATCCATCCGTCAGGGATTTCACCGGCTTTGCAAACCACGGTATTGGCATCATTATCAAACTTATCGGCAGCCACAGTATCCGTGGGGATATACATATTAACATCCATTTCCCCGGCTTTTTTCATGGCTGCTTTTGCCGTTTCCAGCAAATCGTCTTCCACCAGTGAATTTCCCACCTGTCCGCCCCGGGCTTTGATAAAGGTAAACATCATCCCGCCGCCGATGATCAGGTTGTCCACCTTGTCAAGTAAATGATTGATGATCTCTATTTTGCCCGAAACTTTGGCGCCCCCCAGCACGGCCGTAAAAGGTTTTTCATTTTCAACAAGCACTTTGTTGATGCTTCTCAGCTCGTTTCCCATCACGTAGCCAAACATCTTGTCGTTGGGGAAGAATTTGGCTATAACTGCGGTGGAAGCATGAGCGCGGTGGGCTGTCCCGAAGGCATCGTTCACATAAACGTCGGCAAGGCCGGCCAGTTTTTTTGCAAAGGCTTCATCACCTTTGGTTTCTTCTTTGTAAAAACGCAGGTTTTCAAGCAGCAGCACTTCACCGGTTTTCAGATGGAGAGCTTTGGTTTGTGCCTGTTCCCCAATGCAATCATCGGCAAACTGAACTTCCGTATCCATTTTTTCCGAAAGGTGATTCACAATGTGCTTCAATGAAAATTTTTCCTCCGGTCCGTTTTTCGGCCTGCCGAGGTGCGACATCAAAATAACAGCTCCCCCCTTCTCCCGTATTTTCTGAATGGTGGGAATAGCTGCCCTGATGCGGGTGTCGTCTGTAATTTCAAATTTATCGTTTAATGGAACGTTAAAATCAACGCGGACAATGACCTTCTTGCCCGAAAAATCATAACTATCAATATTTTTCATCATAACGTTTTTATTGAGGAACATGTATATAGCTAAACAGCAACAAAACTAAAAAACTAAATTCAATTTCTTAAACTCATTCTTCTAAAAAAGTAAGGGATTTACAATAATCCCGACCATTAATAAAACGATATTTTATGAATACCATTCAAAACATACCCAATCCCGATTACAAACGCATTATCATTGTCGGTGGCGGGTTTGCCGGATTAAAGCTCTCGCATAAACTTTTAAACACCGGATACCAGGTTGTTTTAATTGACAAAAACAATTATCACCAGTTTCAACCTTTGCTGTATCAAGTGGCCACTGCTGGTCTTGAGCCAAGTGCCATTGCTTTTCCATTCAGAAAACTATTTCAAAATCATAAAAGGGCACATTTCCGTATTGCCGAACTGCTGCGGGTTGACAGTAAAAACAACGAGATAACAACAACCATCGGGAAACTGGGATACGATTATCTGGTAATCGCCGCAGGTTTAACCACTAACTTTTTCGGTAACGAAAATATCAAAAAGAATGCCCTGCCCATGAAAAACGTCTCAGACTCTATTTTAATACGTAATACAATTTTACAAAATTATGAGGCTGCCCTGAATCAGACTGACCCTATAAAAACTGAAGCACACCTCAACATTGTTATTGTTGGTGGCGGGCCAACAGGGGTGGAACTGGCCGGAGCACTGGCCGAGATGAAAAAATTCATCCTGCCGAAAGATTATCCCGAACTGGATTTTAACATGATGAATATTTATCTATTTGAGGGTTCTCACGGATTGTTGAATGGATTCTCAGAAAAATCCTCCCAAAAAGCCAGGGAATATCTTGAAAAACTTGGCGTCATCGTCAAAGTGGATACAATAGTGAAAAACTATGATTCTATGTATGTTACCCTTGCCGACGGTTCACAACATTGTACTTTCAATCTGGTTTGGGCTGCAGGTGTTAAACCCATTGAAATTAATGGGCTGGGTACGGCAACAGTAAGCAAAAGAAACAGGATACTTACTGATGAATTCAATAAAATCAACGGTTTTGAAAATATCTTTGCCATTGGTGACATTGCAGCTATCCAAAATGAGAATTACCCGAACGGGCATCCACAAGTAGCTCAGGCAGCCATTCAGCAGGCAGCTAACCTGGGAACCAATTTTAACCTGATGAAGGCCGGTAAAAAGTTACGCCCGTTTGTGTATAAAAACAAAGGTTCCCTGGCTACCATTGGTCGCAACCTCGCCGTTGCCGAACTTCCCGGTTTCAGGTTTCAGGGTTTTCTTGCCTGGATGTTGTGGTCGCTTGTCCATGTGTTGATGATACTGGGCGTAAAAAACAAATTGTTTATCCTGTTGGACTGGTCATGGAATTATTTCAATTACAATCATTCCCTGCGCCTGATGATCAATCCCCGGAAAAAGAAAAGTGAAACCAGTATCCCTTTGACAAAAAATGACAATAACCCCTTGAAAGAGACAATCCGCCCGTTTTCAAATTAGACCAAAAAATTGCTCTGTTAATGATAAACATATAGTACAGAGGGCGATAAATCATAACATTAATTTAGTAACTAACCATTTAACCTTAAACAACTTCATTATTAACAAAACTCCATCCATTTTCCGCCCTAAGAAATCTTTACTTTTGTAGCTTAAAACAATGATCTTATGAATCTGTTTCAGGGTAGTATTCAATCAAAGCTCCCCAGCACAGGAACTTCCATATTTGCCGTGATGACACAACTGGCGCGGGAATACAAAGCTGTTAACCTTTCACAAGGGTTTCCTGACTTTCCGGTATCTGCCGAACTCATCGGGTTGGTTCACAAATACATGAAAAACGGATATAACCAGTATGCGCTCATGCCGGGTGTTTTTGAATTGAGGCACGTCATCTCAAAAATGTTCCACGAAAATTATGGGGTTGATTATAATCCGGAAAATGAAATTAACATCACGGCCGGCGCTACGCAGGGATTATACAATGCCTTTTCCGCTTTTATCAAAAAAGGCGATGAGGTGATCATCTTTGAGCCGGCATACGACAGTTACAGCCCTGCCATTGAAGCAAACGGGGGCATTGTGAAATATATGGACCTTGATTTTCCTGATTTCCGCATCAACTGGGATAAGGTGAAAGAAACACTGACTTCCAAAACACGGATGATCGTCATCAATTCCCCACACAATCCTACCGGCAGCATACTATATGAAGACGATTTAAAACAACTGGAAAAAATCACAAGTGGAACAGACATTATTGTGTTAAGCGACGAAGTTTACGAGCACATTATTTTTGAAGACCTGCCACATCAAAGTGTCTGCCGTTTCCCTGAACTGGCCTCCCGCAGCCTGCTTATCGGTTCTTTTGGCAAGACTTTTCATGCTACGGGCTGGAAAACAGGTTTTGTACTGGCACCTGAAAACCTGATGAAAGAGTTCAGGAAAATTCACCAGTTTATGGTGTTTGCCGTCAATACACCCATGCAACATGCTATTGCCGAATATCTTGACGACAGTAACCATTATAAAAATCTGGGGGGGTTTTTTCAACAGAAACGTGATTTTTTCGTTTCAGCCCTGAAATCTTCCCGGTTTACCATATTGCCTTCTTATGGCACTTACTTTCAGTTGCTCGGTTACAGTAACATCAGCGATGAACCGGAAGTGGAATTTGCCACAAAACTCATTAAGTAATACGGGATCGCCGGTGTACCGGTATCGTCGTTTTACCATAACAACAAAGACAACAAAACCATCCGTTTTTGTTTTGCAAAAGAAGAATCTACATTAACAAAAGCCGCTGAAATCCTATGCAAGATCTAAAAATATTATGTTTTCAATCGGAGCTTTCCTGGGAAAACCCGGAGAAAAACAGGGAGCTGTTCAATATCCAGATATCAAATCATTGTGAAGGGCATGACCTGATCATCCTGCCTGAAACATTCACCACCGGCTTCCCGGTAGACCCCTCACGTTTTGCCGAAAAACCTGATGGAAAAAGCATGCAATGGATGGCAGGAATTGCCAAAAAAACCGGAACAGTACTCACAGGGAGCCTCCTTTTGGATGATGGGGGAAAATATTTCAATTCACTGATCTGGATGCGGCCTGATGGCACTTATGAGCGTTACGACAAGCGCCATGTGTTTACCATGGGCGGTGAACATGAAAAAATAACAGCCGGCAACAAACAACTCACCGTTGAGTTAAAAGGCTGGAAGATCAGGCCGATGGTCTGTTATGACCTTCGGTTTCCTGTTTGGTGCAAAAACAGCCTTGATGCGCAGGGAAATTTTGAATATGACCTGGCTATATTTATTGCCAACTGGCCTAACGTGAGAAGTTACCCGTGGGAACAGTTGCTGATCGCCCGTGCTATTGAGAATCAGGCATATCTCATTGGGGTTAACCGGATGGGGTTTGACGGCCCCGGCAACTACTACAGTGGCGATTCCATGGTGATTGATCCCAAAGGAAAAGTAATCGCCAAAGGTGAAGAGGGGAAAGAACGTGCCATTAATGAGGTATTGTATTATTCGAAACTGGTCAGTTTCCGTGAAAAATTCAACGTGGGACTTGACTGGGATAATTTTAAAATAAGGGGATTATAAAAATTAATGGTCCCGCAAACAGTGTATTTATTAACTAACCTATTTCTTCCCAATGAAACAATTGATAACGATTATATCTTTACTGATCGCAGCAGCACAGACCTTCGGGCAACCCAATGTGAAAACAGTGACATTTCCTTCTACAGACGGTTTGACAATTACCGCTGACCTGTACATGACTACCGATACCAACGCCCCCTTTATTATCCTTTTTCACCAGGCAAGATACAGCCGGGGTGAATATCTGGAGATCGCTCCTAAGCTGAACGCTTTGGGCTACAACTGTCTTGCCGTTGACCAGCGCTCAGGAGACAGGGTGAACGGAGTTGTTAACCAAACGCACAAAAAGGCTGAAGAAGCAGGTAAAAAAACAAAATATACGGATGCCCTTCCCGATATGGAAGCTTCGTTGTCTTACGTTGTCAACGTCCTGAAAGCCAAAAAAGCCATCATCTGGGGAAGTTCTTATTCATCGGCACTGGTCTTTGTGCTGGCAGCCAATCATCCTGACGAAGTTACTGCCGTTCTTTCCTTTTCGCCCGGTGAATATTTTACTATTGACAACAAATCCATACCCGATTATGCTGCCGGCGTTAAATGTCCGGTTTTTATCACTTCGGCCAAAAATGAACGGAAATACTGGCAGCCCGTTTACGACAAGTTACAATCCACTGACAAAGATTTTTTCCTTCCCCAAAGCGAAGGCTATCACGGATCAAAGGCATTATGGGAAAACCATAAAGGGAACGGGGAATACTGGGAAGCCGTTAAAGCGTTTTTGAAAGGGCTGAATTAAAAGGAACCATTTGTTATCAAAGTCAGGTTTTTTCAAAAACAGTTCCCCTTATTTTTGATACCTTTGAAAACCATGAATTTGTTTTCCCGCAGCCTCCGGGCCAGATACCTGAAACCTGCTTTTTTTCTGCTGCTGGCTTTGTATATTTTCAGCCTTTTTGGCCGTGTTCCCGACATTGACGACGCCTGGGTGGGGGAACCCGCTTACTGGCTGGCCAATGACGGTGTGGCAAGATCAGAGCTTATGCGGGGTGTCAATTTTCAGGAACAGCAGTTGGTCGTACACCATAAACTCCTGACGATCACCGGCGCATCATTTATTAAAACGTTCGGATTCTCACTGTACAGCCTGAAAACGGTAAGCCTTTTCTATTTTATTTTTTTTGTTGCCATTTTCATTTTGTACACCAGGAACTGGAAACATCTTTTTAGTCGTGACGATGTGTGGCTGGCACTCATTATCCTGTTCGTCTATCCCTGGATTTTTAAATATTCTTTTTTGTTCAGGCCTGAGGTCATGGCCATGACACTGGGGTTTATTGCTTACCTTTTCCTGGAAAGATATCTTGAAAGTGAAAAGTATAAAACCGTCAATTTGTTTCTGTCGGGCATTTTCTTGGGATTGACGGTCGCAGCACACCTTAACGGCCTGGTTCTGGCAGCTTCTGCTGTTGTTTTGTTGTTGTGGAACAAAAAGTTTAAAGCCCTTTTCCCCATAGGGGTTGGTTTTATTCTGGCTTTCAGCATTTATTTTTATGACCTGATTTCAGGATATGAACTGTCTTTGTGGAAAGAACAGTTTTTCAATTCACCGGCGCTCGACACACTGGGAACGGGACCAGTATGGATCAAGACGGTTTTTAACCTGCTGGATGAGCACATGCGCTATTTTCATAATTACAAGATCATTGTTTTCAGTGTTTTTCTCATCGTTACACTAACCATTGGTTTTCGGTTTTTGGCTGAAAAGCACACCAGCCTGTTGCGGTTCGCTTTGCTGGTCGCCCTTTTTACCGGGATTATTGCCATGCATAAATCAAGGCAATATATTTTGCTGGACTTCCCTTACCTGATTATACTCATCACGCTGACTTTAAAAGCGATAAAAGAAAAAAGGATTGCCCGCTACCGTTTCGGCAATGCAAAATTTACTGAACGGCTCATTGGATTTTTGTGTTTGTTGTTTGTATTGTCTTCACTTTATTTTGATATTTTGTTATCAGTAAAAAAGTTTTCTCCTGCTCAAAACAAGGAGTTAACCGAAAAATATGCCGGTGCCAATAGTCACGGAATGAACATTGTGGCGCCCATGACTTTTATTTTTAATGAAATTGAAGATTATAACAGCATACAATCGGATTTGTGCTATGTGGAACTGCAGAAAACGGACCCGGCAATAAAAGGGGAAGGCTTTTTTAAAAAGGCAAATGATTTTGATATCAGCCTGATCATGGTTTCTGATTATAACCGGAAGTTGCTTGGGTTAACCAACTACCACAAAGGTGATACCATTGCCGGGTTCCGGGTTATAGACAATAATCCTGAAATGATCGTCTGTAAAAAAATTAATGGAAAATAACCGGATTCATGGCATATCTGATTTTGTGAACAGGCAAATGTTTTATTTTTACACGCTTAATTAAGTTTATCATGAACATTATTATTGCCGGCGACGGGGAAGTGGGTTTTAATCTGGCGGAAGCCCTTGTTGATTCCAACCACGACATAACTATTGTTGACCCGCACGAGGAATTGCTGAAAATGGTTGAATCACACACCGACCTGATGACCCTGGTAGGCGAATCAAATTCGGTGGGTGTACTTAAACAAGCACATGTTGAAAAAGCAGATTTGGTTATTTCGGTGCTGCATGACGAAAAGACCAATATCCTGACGGCTATTCTCAGCAAAAAGCTGGGAGCCAAAACAACTATTGCCCGTGTAAACACACTGGAAAACCTCAGCAAAGAAAACCAAAAAATCTATGATGAGCTGGGCATTGACTTGCTCATTTCACCAGAAGATATTGCAGGACATGAAGTTATTGATCTTTTAGAGCAACCTGCTGCCATTGAAATTTATGAGATTTCCGAAGGGAAATTTTCCATTTTCCTTATCCGGATTGAAAAAGGGGCGCCTGTGGAAGGGAAAACGCTGGAGGAAGTTGCCAAGGATTTTGGCCCGCTTGACTTCAGGTCACTGGCATTTCGCCGTGGGAATGACACGTTTTTACCCACGGGCCAGACAGTAGTGCAGGCAGGAGACTTGGTTTATGTGATATCCAAACCCGAATCGTCGGAAAAGCTCATGGAAATGGGTGGCAAAGAGAAACAGGAAATCAACAACATCATGATTGTAGGTGGTGGACGGGTTGGACGGGTTATCGCCAAGCGAATGGAATCGGAGATGAACATCAAGCTTATCGAGCGGGATAAAAGCCACTGCATGATCCTCACCAATCTCCTGGATGACACGCTTATCATCAATGGCGATGCCAGGGATATTAACCTGGTTGAAGAAGAGGGCATAGAAAACATGGATGCATTTATCGCAGTTACCGACAGTTCCGAAACCAATATCCTCACCTGTCTTCATGCCAAAAAATTTGGTGTAAAAAAAACAATTGCCCTTGTTGAGAACCTTGACTATATTGAGATTTCGCAAAATATGGGCATTGACACCATTATCAACAAAAAACTCATTGCCGCCAGTCATATCATCAAATATTCCATGAGTGACGATGTAACTTATTTTAAGTACATGAGCGGCATTAATGCCGAACTGGTGGAAATGATTGCCAATAAAGGTTCGGCAGTGGTCAAAAAACCCATCAAAGACCTTCATATACCGGAAGGGGCACTCATCGGCGGGGTTGTCAGGGGAAAAGAAACCTTTATTGCTTTAGGGGACCTTCAGATTCAGGAAAACGACAAAGTGGTTGTTATTGTTATGCCTGGCGTGATGCCCAAGCTTGAAAAACTGTTTACAAAAAATGTCTTTAGTCTCTGATAAATACCTTTTATTAAAGCTTAAAAGTTGTGTTGATACAACTATAAAATCATAATTAACAAATACCAAATAAATTACAATAACCAGCGACTGCACAGGCACCCGTTAATTTATGTCACACAAAACCAAAAAACATTTGATCAATGTGGAGATTATTGTCAAAGTTTTGAGTTTTCTCCTGATTATTGAATCGCTGTTTATGTTCAGCGGATTGTTTTTTGCCTGGTATTTTGAAGAAGCTTTTTCCCCGCTGATTTTGTCGGGTTTGGTCACGGGGACCACCGGTTTGGTTTTGTGGTTTACCATTCATCCGCGAACAGGTATTAAAAATATTGGAAAACGTGATGGGTATCTGATCGTAACACTGAGCTGGGTGGTCATTTCTGCTTTCGGCACATTGCCTTTCCTTTTCAGCGGAGCTATTTCTTCCTTTACCGATGCTTTTTTTGAAACCATGTCTGGTTTTACCACCACCGGGGCTTCTATTCTGACAGATATTGAAGCCGTTCCGAAAAATATTCTTTACTGGCGCGCCACAACACACTGGATAGGTGGTATGGGAATTATTGTACTTACTGTTGCTGTTCTTCCTTTTCTGGGTATTGGTGGTATGCAGTTGCTGGTTGCCGAAATGCCGGGTATTACGCCTGATAAATTGCATCCGCGGATTACGGCAACAGCCAAAAGGCTATGGGGTATTTACGTATTGTTTACACTGGTAGAAGTTTTGCTGTTGTGGGCCGGCGACATGAACCTGTTCGACTCCATTTGCCATTCCTTTGCTACCATGGCCACCGGGGGGTTCTCTACCAGGAACAACAGTATTGCCGCCTTTAGCCCCTATTCTCAGTATGTTATTATCCTGTTTATGATTCTTGCCGGAACCAATTTCACGCTTCATTATCTGGCTTTGCACAGGAACTTCAAAAAAGTGATCGGAAACCAGGAATTCAGAACATATATCGGCATCATAATAATTGCAACGCTGGTTATTACCATCGGATTGATTATTTTTCATACTTATGGCCTGAGTGATTCTTTTCGGGATTCATTATTTAATGTGGTTTCCATCATTACCACTACCGGTTTTGTAACATCCGATTATCTGAAGTGGCCACCTTTTTTCTGGATGCTCATTTTTGCCTTGATGTTCATTGGTGGAAGTGCGGGTTCTACGGGTGGAGGTGTAAAAGTGGTCAGGCATTATCTTTTGTTCAAAAATTCATGGCTCGAACTCAAAAGTTCCATTCACCCCAGTGCCATTATTCCGGTTAAGTTTAATAAAAAAGCGGTAAACCAGGATATTATCTTCAATGTAATGGCCTTTTTCCTGATTTACATTCTCATTTTTGGAGGCGGGGCGGTAATCCTATCATCGTTGGGATTGGATTTTGAAACCTCGGTAGGAGCCTCAATAGCTTCGCTGGGAAATATCGGCCCGGGAATCGGTCATGTGGGACCAATGGACAATTATGACTTTATTCCTGTTCTGGGCAAATGGTTGTTGTCTTTCCTTATGTTGCTTGGCCGTCTTGAATTGTTTACTGTTCTGATTATTTTATCACCCGCTTTCTGGAAAAAATAATTGGGCCTGACCCGCTATGTTGCCTTGAACATAGCGGGTCGAAAGCCGTCTTTTGTTTTTTTTTAACCTGGAAATGGAGTTGTCAGGATAGGTCTAACCCCTGTTGTCAGTATATTTTTCAACGATATCTGCCAGTGTTTTTGAATGCTGCACATCCGGAAGGCTGTTGCATTTCAACCTGCTGAGAGCTAATACCGATTACCAATCAATGGGTTAGCCAACCTATAATTTTCCCCGGTACCCTTTGTTTTTAAAGATATAGCCGATACTTACTTCCAAAACAATCCCCGAACCGTAAGCTATCCTCATAACCTGTTTCATTTGCGAACTTGGTGAGCCGCTGATTATATTAATGTTTTCATTTAACAAATAGGCATAGCCAAGATTGAACATGAGAAAAAATCCACCCTTGGCAACATATTCGGCGCCGCCCACAAACTGTAAAAAGCGGGAGGGCAGCATTTCAAAAATTATTTCATCGCCTGTATCAACATCTTCCAATGAAATAGACTGTCCGTGGATACCGGTACCGTAAATAAATCCTGCGCCAACAAAGGGTGAAAATTTCTTTTTCAAAAAAATATACCGCCCCCTTAAACTAAATTTATAACCTTCTGCCGAAATGCCCACACCCCCGTCCAAAGCTATTTTAGGAATAATATAATATTGCAGGGTGATGCCAACACCGGTCAGGCTGTTCCAGCCCAGATTGCCGCTAACACCAAGGGTATGTGTCATCCTTACCGGCAAATCCATTTCACCAAATTTTTGCTGGGCAAAGGAGCTTTTTGCAAAAAAGAAGATGATGACTATTAAGACAATAAGTAACCTTTTCATATTGTTGGGTTAATCCGGTTTTCAAATATACTGATTTTTTTGATGAAATCAATCACCTGAAAACTTTTCTTAATTTTGGCTTTTCCCACGAATTCTCTTTATGATCAAATTATCAGTTGCTGTCATTACGCTAAACGAGGAGAGAAATCTGGCCCGTTGTCTGGAATCCGTCGCCGGTTTGGCTGATGATGTTGTTATTGTGGATTCTTTTTCAACGGATAAAACCGAAGAGATAGCCCGTGCTTATGGGGCACAATTTGTAAAAAATAAATTTAACGGGTATATCAACCAGAAAAATTTTGCCAATCAACATGCAAAATATGACCATATTCTTTCTCTGGATGCTGACGAAGCATTATCGGATGAATTAAAGGCATCTATCAAAAAAGCAAAAGAGAATTTTGATGCCGATGGTTACACCATGAACAGGCTGACCAATTACGCCGGAAAATGGGTGCGCCATTGCGGATGGTATCCCGATAAAAAAATGAGGTTGTTCAACCGTACCAAAGGTCAATGGGAAGGATTGATTATTCATGAAGAATTCAAATTGTTTGAAGGGGGCAGAAAAAAGCATCTTGAAGGAAATCTGCTTCATTATTTATTCAATTCTGTTGAAGAACACAAACGACAATCCGAAAAATTTACCACACTTGGGGCTAAAGCCGACTTTCAACAGGGAAAGAAAGCCCCTTTTTATAAAATATGGCTGGGCACTGTGTTTAAGTTTGTCCAATGCTATTTGCTGCAAGGTGGTTTCCTTGATGGCAAAACGGGTTTAACGATTTGTTACTTATCAGCCCTGGCCACACATCATAAATATGTTAAATTAAAAAGGCTTTACGGCAAAACACATGAAAAAGCCTGACCGGATCATCATTAGTCGTACCGACAGCATCGGGGATGTTGTGCTCACTTTGCCTCTTGCAGGAGCCATTAAACAATGGAATCCGGAATGTACGATTATTTTTCTCGGCAGGAATTACACAAAAGATGTCGTGGAGCTTTCTAAACATGTGGATGAATTTGCCAGTTGGGATAATACCTCAACACTGAATGAAAAACAAAAAACAACCTGGCTGAAGGATCTTCATGCAGATATTATCATCCATGTTTTCCCGCGGCATGAAATCGCCAAATCAGCTTTCCGGGCAAAAATACCGGTTCGTCTCGGTTCAACAGGACGGCTTTATCATTATCGCTATTGCAACAAGCTGGTTCCGCTCAGCCGGAAAAATTCAGATTTGCATGAATCCCAACTGAATTTTAAATTATTAACTCCCCTTACCGGGAAAAAGGATATTCCCTCTTTGGATGAGATAGCCGGATTGTATGGCATACATGACCAGGATAAACCAAAGACAAATTTTAAAAATCTACTGGATAAACACAAGTTTAACCTGATCCTACATCCCAAATCAAAAGGCAGCGCCCGCGAATGGCCACCGGATCATTTTAGTGAACTGATTGATTTGTTACCCCGTGAAAAATTTAAACTTTTTATCACGGGAACAGCTGAAGAAGGGAAATTGCTAAAATCTTTTCTTGAAAAACACAAAGACAGCATCATTGACCTGACCGGAAAATTTTCCCTGCACGAATTGATTTCATTTATCCATCAGGCTGACGGACTGGTAGCTGCCAGCACGGGCCCCCTGCACCTGGCTGCTGCCATGGATAAACTGGTCGTGGGGATTTATCCTCCCATCCGCCCCATGCACCCCAGCCGATGGGCACCGGTGGGTAAAAATGCACATTATCTTGTCGTAAACCGCAAATGTGATGATTGCAGAAAAACAGGGCCCTGCCATTGCATGGCGGAAATTGAACCTGAACAAGTGAAAGAAATATTAATGAAATATGCCTAAACCCAAAAAGATGGATTCCACATGGCTGGTTATTGTTAATCCCCATGCCGGTAGTAAAAAATGCGAACACGACTGGCCGAAAATCCACAAGTTGCTGGAGGATTCCGGACTGGAGACCCACTGTCTGTTTACCGATTACCCAAACCATGCTATGCGCCTGGTGATACAAAACATTGAGGCAAAAGGGTTTAAAAAGATCATTGTAGTTGGTGGCGACGGAACGCTTAACGAGGTAATAAATGGTATTTTCAGACAAAATAAATTCCGCCCGTCAGACATCACTGTCGGGATGATCACTGTGGGAACTGGCAATGACTGGGGACGAATGTATGAAATGCAAGAATCTTACAAGAAACAGGTCAAAATGCTGATAAAAGGCTATACGATCCTCCAGTATGTGGGCCAGGTAAAATACCGGTTTGACAATGAAAGTGAAAGCCGCTATTTTGTTAATATTGCCGGGATGGGATACGATGCACTGGTTACAGAAAAAACCAATGTGATGAAACAAAAAGGCAAAGGCGGTGTGTTGATTTATTTAATCAATCTGATTTCAGGCTTGTTTCGGTATAAAAGCATTTATCTTGATGTTGACAGTGACGGTAAACGGATATTTTCGGGAAAAGTGTTTACCCTGAGCATCGGCATCTGCAAATATAACGGCGGCGGGATGATGCAACTGCCCTATGCCATTCCGGATGACGGGTTGTTTGACCTAACCATTATCCGAAAAACAACAAAGTTCAGGATTGTCACCAACATAAAAAACCTGTTTGACGGTAGTTTTGTGAAAATGCCGGAAGTACAGCAATTTAAGGGGGAAAAAATTACCATTGCCTCCCGTCCGCAAAATAAATTGTATTTGGAAACTGACGGTGAATCGTTGGGCCATTCCCCACTGGAATTTGAGATTATTCCCAAAGCTGCCCGGCTTATTGTAAGAAAGAAATTTGCCTCTAAAAATAATTGACGGGCTTACACCCGGATAAGGTTTGTTTTCTCTTCTGGTTTTATGGCTTTGTCTCATAAAAACCAAGATTTTCCTTGTTCAACTGGAAAGATTCTTTGTCAGGGTTCCATATATAAACTTTAAATTCCCTGGCCTTACCGGGTATGGGGCCAACAAACAAAGACTGGCGAAAACCTCCGTTGTTTTTATCCCAGTTTGTCCTGAGCCAATTGAACGGTATAAATTTATAGATCAGCGATCTTTGGCTACTGTCAACCACCTGGACAACCAACCAGACAGTCAGGGGCTTTTCCCGCGAAAAAATACCAAGGTCAACATCGAGAAAAACCGTTCTGCCGTTTAAACTGTCAGATTTTATGTTCAGCAAATCTAGATATTCTCCCTGAAATGGTTCATTTTTTATAAAATCACGATACTCCACAAGTTTGGTCAGCTTTGTCTGCCGTTTTCTTTTCAGCAGGGTAAGTCCCGAGTAAGGGGCATAATCAATTTTTTTATAGCTGCCCTTTGCATACGGATAATCCCTCATTTCCACTATCTGAAAATCAGAAAGCGTATCGGGATATCCGGCCCAGTCCATCATGTTTTCCTTTCCGCCGTTTCTGAAATTAAAATCTTCCCAGGTCATACCACGCATATTCGACCCGCCGACAGTAGGGGGCGCCATCCCTGCTATATGTTCCGATCTTATTTTGCTAAAAAAACGATAGGGGATCGCCTCAGTACGGTAACCGTTCACATAATTCAGGTTCATTTTTGAAAAAAAATGAACAGGAAAAAAAACCAATGGTATTAGAAAAATATAAGCGTACGGTTTAAACTTGTTTTCAGGAATACCATCCAGCGTGAAAAAGAACCCCGTGAAAAACAAAGGAAACAGGTACATCGCCAGCCGGTCTTCCGGGTAATGTACCCCAAACAAATGGACTGTTAACACAATGCCCGCCATGGAAAATGTGAGGATGGACAAAAACACAAAACCTGCCCGGGAAAACGCTGTTTCTTTTTGCTCAATGAGCAACCTGAGATTGATCAGCACCATGACCAGGAAAAGAACGCCGGCAATCAACAGGCCTGTCAGACTTTCCCTGCCGGTAACAAGCCTGATCAGCGTAAGCAGCGTAACCTGGACAAAGCCATTGCTGGTACCAATGTAAAAAGCATCGTGGCTGTTCAGTGCCATCATGTATTTGAACACAACAAAAAAAACCAAAATGTCAACAATAACAAAACCAGCCATTGGCCACCATTGCCTGCCATTGATAGTATGTCTTTGTAGAAGGATGATAAAAACCTGATAAACAAAAAAGGCAATAGCCGGAATGATCAGGGTCAGATTGGCGCTAAGCATCAGCACCGTTATGACCGCCACCAAAAAATGATAACCGGTTTTGTTTGTTTCCACAGCCCTGATCAAGTAATAGATTGCACCCATAATGAGTGCCATGGATATGCCATACCCGCGCGATACCGCAAAAAACTCAACGAAGTAAAGCGAAAAACAAAACACAACCCAAAAACCGTAACGCAAAACCCTGTCGCCTAGTTTTAAACCAATCCTGTACAGAAAATAAAAGTACACAAGGGCAAACAAGAGATTGGGCAGCCGCAAAACCCACTTGGCCTGACCAAAGAGTTGATAGCTTATATAGGTCAGGACGGTATTCAGGAAATGGTTGTTGGCATCCTCGCGTGTAACACCGGGCCACAGTTTGCCCATTTGTACGTAATGAAAAAAGGTAGAGGTTTCGTCATGCGTAAACGGCACATAAACCGCACGGATGATCAGATAAACCATCAATAGGGTGGAAGTCAATAGAAAAATCCACAATTCCGGTACATATTTTCCATTTGATTTCATCAGGATAAAAGTAAAAAATAAATGTTCGCAAAGGGTTTTCTGTTTCAGTTGATTTGATAACCGTTGTTGGTGTCCACACCAACAACATTAGGATCGGCGTATTTTTCAGCCACCGCTGTTACGGAGGGACAGACGAACCGGAAACCCATGACTTCAGTCACAGGCTTAAAGAGGGATGCTTTAAACAGGTATTCGTGTTTTAGCTATGAAACATCTACCAGACAACCCGTGTTTAGTTCCCCTAGCCAAAGATCCTGTGTCATTGGCAGAAGATTAAAAATAAGGTGACGCACAATGACCTTATCGCTATTAAGAAACCACCTCCATCCCAAACACCTTTTCAAACTCCACCAGCAGCACCTGCATCACTTCGTCAATATCCATTTCCTTTCCCAGTTCTTTTTGCAACGAGGTCACCGCTTTCCCCTGGATACCACAGGGTACGATGTAGTCAAAATAAGCCAGGTCGGTGTTCACGTTCAGGGCAAAGCCGTGCATGCTCACCCAGTGGCTGGTACGTACCCCGATGGCACATATTTTTCGGGCTTTGGCCGGGTTGTCTGCATCAAGCCATACACCGGTCGCCCCTTCAAGACGGGTTGTTGTTATTCCAAACCGTGCCATGCTGCGGATGATTACTTCTTCCAAATCGTGGATGTAACTTTTTATGGATAAATCAAAATTATCAAGATCAAGAATAGGATAGCCCACAATTTGTCCCGGCCCGTGGTAAGTGATGTCGCCACCACGGTTAATGTGATAAAACGAGGCCCCTTTGCTTTTTAAAAAATCCTTACTGATCAGCAGGTTGTCATCTTTTCCGCTTTTCCCCAGCGTATAGACATGGGGGTGTTGGCAAAAGAGCAGATAATTGGGGGTGGGGTGTTTTTCTTCCCGGTTACGGTTGGCCTGCTTGGCGGCCACCACCTTGTTGAATAGGGTTTCCTGGAAATCCCAGGCATTTTTATAATCAATTAATCCTAAAAATTTAACCACTACCTTCCTGTTCATGGATTTATGTATTACTATTAAACCGGGGAGTCTGTTATTTTACTTTGTAACATGCCTCTCCGCATGATACGACGACCTGACCAGCGGACTGCTTTCCACAAAACGGAAACCTTTTTCAAGCCCGGCTTTTCTGTAAACTTCAAACTGCTCAGGCGTAACATATTCCACTACAGGCAAATGTTTTTTTGTGGGTTGCAAATACTGTCCGATGGTCATAACCTCAACGCCCACACTGCGCAAATCGTCCATGGTTTCAAAAACTTCCTCCGGGGTTTCTCCCAGTCCTACCATAATGCCCGATTTGGAAACGGCCTTTGATGCAGCAATGATTTCAAGCGCTTTTAGGCTGGTAATGTATTTGGCCCGGCTTCTGGCCCACGGAGTGATCCTCCTGACAGTCTCAAGGTTATGTGAAACCACCTCAGGTCCGGCATCAACAACCGCCCTGATCAGCTCTTCCCGCCCGTCAAAATCCGGGATGAGGGTTTCGATGGTGGTATTGGGATTGACTTTTTTTATTTCTTTTACGGTCAAAGCCCAGATTTCAGCTCCGCCGTCATCCAGGTCATCACGATCCACCGAAGTGAGCACAACGTGTTTCAGCTTTAGTAACCTGACGGATTCGGCCACACGGGCAGGTTCCTGCCAGTCAGCCGGAAAAGGTCTTCCTGTTTTCACATTACAAAATCCACACGAGCGGGTGCAGATGTCGCCGAGGATCATCAGCGTTGCCGTTCCCCTCCCCCAGCACTCGTGCATATTCGGACAGTGGCCGCTGGTACAAATGGTATGCAGCTTATGTTGTTCCACGATCTTCCGAACGGTAAGATATTGTTTTCCGGATGGTACTTTTATTTTTAACCAGGCTGGTTTGTGGAGTATTGTCTGTGTCCTTTTGTTTTCCATCGTTTATTTCTTCGCGTTGATACGCCTGTTTTTGTCAGTTGGCAAAAATAGCCAAAATATGGCTGACTACTTCTTTATGATTGGGGCTGGAAATTTATTCCCCGGATCACATTACGGCTTCAATCGGTGTCGAACTGTCCTTCAACAAAAAAGAATGGACATCAGGATTTTTTCGTTTCCTGCTGGACAAAATGGTAAGCCCTTTTGAAAAAAATTGTAGTTTACAGGTAATCTGTTATCTGAAAATATTGTTAATGCGGTTGTGATTTTCTTTTTAGAACCGATTTTTTCATATTTTTAACGAAATTAAAAAATAACTAGTTATATGAAATTGAAATTATCCATCTGTGTTTTATTTTTGGTTATTGGGCCATTTGCGAATTTAGCGGGACAGCAACGCGTTGATAATAACTATGTTGACGGAGAATGTTTAGTGCAACTTAAAAACGGGAACGAGCTGCAGCGGATACTTTTCAATTACAATAGTTTTGGAATTCACAAAGTGAGAACAATATCTGAACGGTTTCATATTTATCTTTTAGGGTTTGACAACGGAAAAACCAATAATACGTCAATCATCAGTGCACTGAAAAACGAACACGCTGTGGTAAATGTTCAAAATAACCATAAGCTCATTTTAAGAGGCGTGGACGATCCTACTGAAATAATTCCCAACGATTCTTTGTTTGGTTATCAATGGGCATTGAAAAATACAGGACAAAACGGAGGAAAATGGGATGCCGATATTGATGCAACGGATGCTTGGGATATAACAACCGGAGGGCTAACAGCACAGGGAGACACGATTGTATTGGCCATTATTGACGGGGGGTCCGATCTTTTTCATGAAGACCTTGATTTCTGGAAAAACAGGGCAGAAATTCCAAATAATAACATAGATGACGATTCCAACGGTTATGTGGACGATTATGACGGATGGAATGCGTATGATCACAACGGAGACATCCCTTTCCACAACCATGGTGTGCATGTAAGCGGTATTGCCGGTGCTATCGGCAATAACGATGTTGGCATAAGCGGTGTAAACTGGAATGTTAAAATATTACCGGTTGCCGGTTCATCAACTTCTGAAGCTACGGTTGTTGAAGCTTTATCGTACGTTTATACGGTTCGCGAAAGATATGACCAAACCAACGGGCAGGAAGGGGCTTTTGTGGTGGCTGACAATTGTTCTTTTGGTGTGGACCTCGGGCAACCGGAAGATTATCCCATTTGGGAAGCCATGTACGATTCATTGGGACAACTCGGTATTTTGAGTGTGGCTGCCACGGCGAACAGGGACTGGGATATTGACAGTGTTGGTGATGTGCCCACCGGATTTACCACTGATTATATGATTTCGGTGACGAATACTACCAAACTGGATGTACTATATGGAATAGACGGTTACGGTGACACAACCATTGATCTGGGAGCACCCGGATCGTTGATTTTGTCACTTAGGATTGGCAACAAATATGGAAACAGCAGCGGGACATCAATGGCCACACCTCATGTAACAGGATCGGTGGCCCTGATGATGGCTGCGGCAGATTCGGCTTTTATGGCCAATTATAAAAACAACCCTGCAGAAGCCTGTCTTGAAATTAAAAATTATATCCTGGAGGGCGTGGACACCCTCCCAACGTTAGAGGGGAAAACCGTTTCGGGGGGAAGGCTTAATGTTTTTAATGCCATCAATTTGTTGCTTGATGCCCCTTCCTTAACGGTTAGCGAGGATTCGGTATATGTTGAACTGCCCTTAAATTCAACTGATTCGGAAAATCTTATTGTTTCAAATATAGGAGGTGATACGATCTTTTATTCGGTTGAATTGGATGGTGACCCTTCCTGGTTGTCACTCAATCAAACCGAAGGGGTTTTGCCATCCGAAGAACTGGACACTCTGGTATTATCCTTTGATTCAAACGAGCTGGATACGGGAACGTATTTTTCTGCATTGATCATCACCGGGGATAACATTATTACGCGCACCATACCTGTAACAATGTCTGTTTATAATAATGTTGGCATTGATGATTTTGACAATAAAAACACACAGATTGGTGTTTTTCCCAACCCGTTTTCTTCTTTTGTCAGGTTCAGTTTCAAAGGCTATGCAAACACGGCTGTTACATTGAATATTTTTAATCAAACCGGGGAGAAGGTATTTACCAAAAACATCTATGTGAATCAACCCGGTCAACAAATTAAATGGACGGGCAAAACACCCGGATTTTACTTTTATCGAATTTCCGTCAACCAAAAGGTGGTAAAAAGCGGAAAATTGATGAAATTTTGAATCTCACCGTTTTAAAATCCAGTAAGCCGGATTTTGATATTCTTTCCCTTTCCACACCTCGAAATGGAGAAGAGTTTGACCTTGCGGATCAGTATAAACTTTTCCTAATGGCTGATTGGTACTGATGCTTTCACCGGGATGAACGAACGCTTCTGTCAAATTGGAATAAACCGTAAAATAATCTCCGTGTCTCACGATAACCGCTTTGTTGGTCGTGGTTATTGTCGTGACGCTCACCACTTTTCCGCTGAACACACAACGGGCATCGGTTTCTGATGAAGTAGCAATGTTGATACCGTTGTTTTTCGTTTTTACATACTTCAGTACCGGGTGTTGATGAACGCCAAAGGTTTCGGCTATTACACCCCTTTCAACCGGCCAGGGCAGTTTGCCTTTATTTTCTGCAAAATTAGCCGATAGTTGTTTTTCAGCAGGTGTTAAAACGTATTTATTTCCCGCTTTTGTTGAAGCTTTCGTTTCGGTAGCAATGATCTCCTTGATTTTACGGTTCAGGCGGTTTGCTTCTTTCTGTTTTTGTTTGAGTTGGGCCTTAAGTTGTTTTTCTTTACCCGACAGTTTTTTTACCAATTGGTTTTTTTGTGCTTTTTCCTGTTCCAGCTTCGCCATCTGTATGTTTTCGCTATCAAGTAACTGTTTTTTTTCATCAACCTGTTTATTCAATTTATTGATCTCTGCTTGTTTTTCCTTCTCCAAATCCCTGATGTGCAAGACTTGTTTGCGAAGATACGCCGCCAACTGATCGAGATACCGTAATCGCTGATAGGCCTGGTTAAAATCATCTGCAGAAAACAGAAAGATCAGTTTGTTGTATGCCGTCTGGTGGCGATAGGCAAAATAAACCAGTTTGGCATATTTCTTCTTTACCTCAGCCAAATTATTGTTCATCCTTATTATGGCGGCTTCGTCGCTGTCAATGTTCCGGCTTAATGCACCTATTTCTCTTTTTAGTGTTGCAACCAATTCCAAACGTCTTTCTACCTGAGTTTCAAGAAGTCTTATCTCATTTACTGTTGATGATTTGTTTTTACGTGTTTTATTAATAAGAACATTTGTGTATTCAATTTCTTTTTCCAACTTCTTTCGTTTTTCCTCAATCTGTTGCTTTTCATTCTGAGAGATCATGAAAAATGGTAAAAGGAGGAACAAACTCAGAAATATAAAAGAGAAACACGACTTACTTCTCATCCGAATTATCAGTTATTGAAAGTTCTTTGTATTTTTTTGAAATAAAAAACGGGAATTTCATGGGTTTATTTAGCACAACCTTAACAAATTTTACACTGATGGTAATGGGATTTTGTGAAGATATGTTGATCAACAATTTTGAAGGGAAGAATTGGCCATCCATCTCTATATAATCTTCATACTGAACATCGAGCTTTTTATTGTCTTCATTCAGTTCTTTTAAGTCAACTTTTCTTATCCTGAAATTTTCAGGATCGAGCCATATATTTTGAACGAGTATTTTTGGGTTGTTATTTTCATTTTTTAAATATTTCCTGATTTTTTTTCTTTACAAAATAGTGATCCTGTAAAGTCCCCCGTCTATTGAGGCCCTGTATTTGTTGTAATCATATTGTGAGAGGTCGTTTCCGATGATTATGGATTGTAAGATGGAATAATCAATGGTTGTATTTAAAATATCGCCCAGCAGCTTATATTCTCCGGTAAAATAGGTTTTGTTTAAGCGATTGATAAACTTAACCGAATCGTTGGTCATCAAAACCCTGGCAGCTTCAATACCAAGGGCCGGTGAAAAAGATATCCATGTAATACTGTCTTTTTTAATGCGTAATTGCCCCTTCAGGTCGGTAGTTTTCCTGTTTTCATTGTATTCAATATTAAATTTGGCACTCAGGTATTTAAAATCCATTTCGTTTTCAAGCATTTTGGAATACAGGTAGTTGAAGCCATACATTTTTAAAGGTTCTTTTAATGTTGACCGGGTGGATCTACAAGACGGATACACCATTACAATCAATGGCAGCAATAACAACAATATGAATTTTCGCGGATTATTCATACAATTTACCATCTTGTATTTTCTTATCAAGCATTTTGGAATAATCTTTCTGTTTCTTTGCCAGCTTCCAATATTTTATGGCTTCTTTTACATTACCCGTTTTATACAGGATATCACCGTAATGTTCAAGGACAACGCCACTTGTATCTCCTCCGTTGGCAATTGCTTTTCTTATCCAGTTCAGGGCTTCTTCATACTTTCCCTGTTTGTACAAAACCCAGGCATAAGTATCCAGATTGTTGTGGTTATAAGGATCCAGATCCACAGCTTTTTTTGCGAACCCGGCAGCCTTTTCAAGTTGTACAGACCTCAGGGATAAGTAGTACGCATAATTATTGAGAACTATGGCATTTTGTGGATTAATTTTAAGTACTTTGTCGTAAGCAGCATAGGAAGCATCATAATTGCCCAGCTCATTATAGGTGTCGCCAAGTGATGAATAGAACTGTTCAAGCAAGGCATTGTTGTTAACCACAAAATCTTTTCCTGTTTCCAAAAATGTTTTGGCTTTTTCGTATTTCTTGAGTTGAAAATTACTGATGCCGGCGAAAAAATAGGGTAAGGGGTTAGATGGAAAAAGGTCAATTGCCTCTTCCGCGTCAATGGCTAAAGTATCGTAACTATTTAAGTAAAGGTCGCTAAACAACAGTTCCTGCCACAAAGCATAGTTTGATTTGTCCTGTTTTAATATTTTGTAAAGCAAGGTGCGTGCTTGTTCATACTGCTTGTTTTCATAAAGCATGGATGCATGAAACGATTCTGACAAAGCACTGTTGGGATGGGTTTTTTTTAAAATGCCGGACAATATGAGTGCCTGCTTTTTTTGTGCCTCGGTTAAGTCTCCTGAATAATAATTAAACAGAATGTTTATTTTGGTTTTGATGTCCAGTTTTGGATTGGCAAAACCAATTTTTAATTCTTCAAATGATTTTTCATCTTTTCCTGTTTTTTTATAAAAATCAGCCAGCGAAATATGAACATAAGGGTCATCAGGATTAATTTTCTCTATCTTTTGATAAGCCCATTCGGCTTTTTCATTCAAGTTGTTTTTGGCGCAATACTCTGCCAACAGGGCATAATATCTTGTTTCATCAGGATATAAGCTGATCAGTTTTTCATACTCTGCAACAGCACTGTCCTGCATTCCGATTTTATCGTACAATTGTACTTTTTGAGTTGATAAACGCTCATTTACGCCTGCCCAGTCTTCGATTTTATTGTACATTTTAATGGCATTCAGATAGTTGCCGGTAAAATAATACGCAAACGCCAGTTCCTGTACAAAATTTATGTCTTTTGGATAAGCTTTTACGAGCTCTTCATAAGTTGATACATAATCGTCGTAATTGCCTGCTGCTTTTGAGATTTTGGCATACAACACTTTATACCATTTATTACCATTGTCAAGGGCAATGGCCTTTTTCACGGAAGTCAGTGCATCATCATTTCGGCCCATGGCCTGTAACAAGCGGGCTTTTTCATAAAAAACGGCCGGGTCTTCGGGGTCAGTCTGTATTGCTTTATTGAACAACTCCAATGATTTTTCAATATTCCCCAATTCCCGTTCTTTTATTGCATTGATAAAAATATCAGCTTCCTGCCTTTTGTCCTGTTGGGTGACGTTTTGTTTGGTGTTCCTGTTTTTTATTTGTTTCGACGTTGTACAGGAGAACAATGTGAGAACAATTACGAAAAAAGCTATTGGTTTTATTATTTTTTTCATTGATGTATCCAGTAAATTTCAATCATTATTTATGTCCGGTATGGCCAAAACCCCCTTCTCCCCTTGTTGTTTCATTTAATTTTTCAACCTGAATCAAATGGGCCTGTACATGTTTGGAAATAATCATTTGGGCAATCCGGTCACCATCATTAACTTTAAACGGTTCGTTCGACAGGTTAACCAGTATTACCTTGACTTCACCCCGATAATCGGCATCTATTGTTCCGGGCGTATTCAGAACAGTGATTCCGTGTTTGATGGCCAAACCGCTGCGGGGGCGCACCTGCGCTTCGTATCCGATGGGAAGCTCGATATATAAACCGGTAGGTATCAGCGTTCTTTCCATTGGCCGGATCGTTACCGGCTCGTCAAGACTGGCTCTTAAATCCATGCCAGCCGATGCATCCGTTTCGTATTTTGGTAGCGCATGCCTGGAAGTATTTACTATGCTGACTTTCATTTGAAACTTTCAATAAAATCGGGCAAAAATAAAGAAATAACGGTCATGTTTTCCTTAATCTATCATAAGAAATTAAAAATCACCGTAATAATGTGGCTAATTCCTGTTTAGATGCGCTAAGCAAAATAACTTAGTTGGACATCCCCGTTAGAAAAGAGGATGAAGATGGGGGCCATTTTCAGGCATGAGCTTTCAGCTTTTTGCGTTCAACAACAAACGCGACAGAGAGATAAACAACAATAAAAATACCTGCCATGATCATCTGCATCATAGCCCGTTGGATATTAAGATATTGAAAGATGAAAAACAGCAGAACAGCGAGCGCAGAATACATTATCAGCCGACCGTATTTGTAATTGACTTTATAAACTTTCCTTCCCCAGAAAAACGAGATCATCATCATACTGAAATAACAGGCAAAGTTGGCCCAGGCAGAGCCCACATAGCCGTACCTGGGGATCAGGATAACGTTCAGGGCGATGGTTATGGCGGCACCGGTCAGGGCAATGACTGCACCATATAAGGTTTTGTTGGTCAGCTTGTACCACACGGATAAATTGTAAAAAACGCCGAGAAACAATTTGGCCATCAGCACAATGGGTACGATCATCAGCCCCTCCCAAAAAGCGGGGCCGATAAAATATTTTACAACCTCAAGGTTGAGTGTAACGACGAGAAAAATCAGCCAGGTAAAAATTACAAAATAAGTCATTACATCACTGTAAATGGTTTTGGCTTCCTTTTTCCCCGACTCCCTGAAAAAGAACGGCTCGGCGGCATAGCGGAACATCTGGATAAAAAGCATCATCAGGATAGCCAGTTTATAATTTGCCCCGTAAATACCAATCTGCGCTTCGGCTTCTTTCACGGTGTCAACAGGAAGCAGATATTTCAAAAGTATTTTATCCGAAACCTCATTGATCATCCCTGCCACACCGATAACCAGTATGGGCAAACCGTAAGCCAGTAGTTTTTGTAATAGCTTTTTTTCTATTCTGAACCGGAAAACACGCAACTCGGGGATCATCAGAAGCAAAACCGACAGGGAACTGACCAGATTGGCGATAAAAACAAAGATGATCTTATTCCCGTGTGTGTAAACAGGCAGGGCGGAAAGCTTGCCGCCATAAATACGGGGAATAATCAGCAAAAAGGTGAAATTCAGCGCAATGTTGATCACCACGCTGACGATCTTGATCATTGAAAAGCGCCTGGCCTTGTTTTGATATCTGAGGTAAGCAAACGGCAGCGAGGTAAAGGCATCCACAGCAACGATGACGGCTAGCAGGATGATGTATTCAGGATGCCCCGAATACTGGATTCCACGTGCGATGTCGCCGAGAAAAAGAACCACCAGCAAAACAAAGGCAACGGAGGTGACAAGCAATGAGCCCGTTGCCGTGTTGAAAACCTTGTCGGGTTTCTTTTCAAGCTGGGAATACCTGAAAAAAGCTGTCTCCATCCCATAAGTCAGGAATACCATGATCAACGCTACCCAGGCATACAATTCCGTGATCTGCCCATAATCGTTTTGTGAAAAAATCCGGGTATAAAAGGGAACCAGCAAATAGTTGAGCACTCTTGGCACAATGGTGCCCAAGCCATAAATTACTGTTTCACCGGCAAGTTTTTTTATTGGATTTGTTGCCATACTGAGCTTCGGGCCAAAAGTAAAGAATATCGGCTGTAAAACGTTATTTTAAATATATTATTCACCGGCAACTAAATTGTCATTCAAAATCCTGAATTTCAGGGTAAATGTTGTTCCCTGATCTTTTTTGGATTCAAAACCAATTTCCCCGCCAATTTCATTCATTATGTTTTTCACAATGGCCAGACCCAGTCCTGTTCCTGTTGATTTGGTTGTAAAATAAGGCTGGAATATTTTTGATTTTTCAATGTCAGCTATTCCTTTTCCGTTATCGGAAATTGTTACCATATAATTTTTTTGTTCTTGCTTCAGATCAATATTCACAAATCCATCTTGTTTTTTATCAATTGATTGTATTGCATTCTTTATCAAGTTGTTGAACAGACGGAGCAGGTCTTTCTCAAATGCCGGTGTAAAATATTTTTTGCCGGATGTTTCTTTCCGGTAACTGATATTGACAGAGGTATTATTTTTAAAAAGCTGCACAGACTCACGGACCACATTGTCGAGATCAACTTTTTCAAAATTCCTTACCCGGGTTGCCGCCAGATCAGAAAACATTTCGGCTACTTTGTCCAGTGATTCAATCTGGCTGATCAGGGATTTACTAATATTTTTAACCTTTTTATCCATCTCTTTATCCTTTTCCCTGAAAGCTTTTTCGAGGTATTGCACATTTAGCTTCATGGGTGTCAGCGGGTTTTTGATCTCGTGAGCTATCTGCTGGGCAACTTCCCTCCAGGCGCTTTCTCTTTCCGATTGTTTGAGCAGTTCGGCACTTTGTTCGAGTTTGTCGATCATCGTGTTGTATTCCCTGATCAATTTACCGATCTCATCATCATTTGCCCAGGGTATCGGTTTGTTCGGCTTATCAATTTGTATAGCGGCAATGTTTTCCTGAAGGACTTTCAACGGCCTGGTAATTATCCTTGACAGGGCAACCGCAATGAACGCCCCTGTAATACCAAGGAAAACAAACAAGTTGATAAAAGTAAATATCATTAAATAGTATGCCTGTGTCACCTCGGTTTGTTTAGCAAAATAAGGCAGGTTTACAATTCCGGCAGCTTTGTCACCCCCAAGTTCCAATGGTTCATACGCCGAATAATACGACACCTCCCCTATCTTTTCACGAGTAAAATAAAATAGTTTGCTTTTCACCATCAGCTCCTCATAAGCCATTGGTTTTATGTTCTTTGAAAGCAATCCTAGGTTGAATATTTCAGGCCGTGAGGAAGCCACAAGGTGACCTGCGGGATTGTAAAGGTTGATATCGGAAAAGAAGACACTTGAAAATTTGATTAGCATTTGCTGCAATTGAGGCTGGTCAATGGCCGAAAGGTCTGTCATGCCCCCAAGCTTGTGCTGTAGTTCGATAATGACAGAATTGGTTTTTTCGCTCAGTTGTTCAACAAGTTTATTTTCATTGCTTTGGTTGATGTAATATAAGGTAATGACTGCCAGCAAGATGATTATTGTTGAAATGGTTGAAATAAAGATCAACTGCAGCCGTGCCTGGAAACTTTGGCGCAATAACCTGGGTATATCTTTCCAGTACAAAAAGATCAATACCAACAATACACTTGATGTAATAATGATGAACAACAGCGAAAATGAAAGCAATTGTACTGATAGTTTTTTAAACGGGCGGCTGACAATCAGGTAATCATTTTTCGATATCCTGATTTTATAATGCGTGTATCTGTTAAGTGTAAAGTACTGTTTTTCAGGATATTTTGCAAGAAATTGATAATTAGTATGATAAGAAAAATCTCCAAATTTATAAACCAGTAATCCGTCTTTATACCGTGCATATGAATAGTTTGATAAATCAATATCACTTTTTTTGTTAGCGAGCACTTCAGGGTAGCCAATCCCTTCGGGAATGAACTTGTAGTAAAACTCAATAAATATATTCCGGTAACCAGTGGTATCTCCCTGATCGGGTAATGAAAGTTTTCCCAAATAATAGATGCTTTCAGGATCCATGTTCAATAAATAAAGATTAGGTGATTTTGTGGTAGAACCCACTTCTTTGATCATCTCCCCAAAATAATCGGAGCAGCCGGAAACGATCCCTTCAGGTTGAACTTCAATAAGTTGCCCTTTGCCACAGATTGTAATTTGTATTTCATATTTTTTTCGGCTGTGTTGGAAATATCGTGATGCCAGGTAATTTTTTACTTTTAACTCAACATTGAGGGCATTTTTATTTATTATTTCCCTGAATGCAGAATCCCCTGAAATTTTCATTTCAAAATCAGAGAATTCTTTTTCCAGGTCCTTGTCTTTGGTTATGCTCAATAATTCTGCTGTAAGTTTTTGGTGCATTTCGCTTTTTTTGTTTTCCGATAAGTTGATAACAACAGCAAATGCTGCAGAAAACAAAATCAGGGTCAATAAATATTTTAAGATGTTAATCCCTTGATCCTTAGAAGGAATTCGGCTGATCAGCAGAAAGGTTATCACAAATACTGTCGAGGTGGCCGGAATAGTACCCCCGTCAGGGTAAAACATAAAACTAATAAAACCAAAAAGGACAAAAATGAAAACATGTAGTCCGAAAGGAACCGGGATTTTCAAAATATGCCCTCCGAGTGCCCTTCCGAAAAATAATATAGTAAAAGCGGTTATTAAGATGGATATTAGTGCAATATACGTATTAATGCCACTTATCCTTATACCCATGAAGGCATTGTAGGGTAAGCTTTGAATCAAATGAAACAAACAGATAAACGCAGCAAAAGAAATGAGCCAGAATATTATATCCCATATTATTAGTAGGATACGTAATTTGTTTATGCTTTTTTTTGCTACATTGATTTGGAATTTCTTAAAAAAGCTGATTGAGAGAAACAAGATCAGCACACCACTGATCAACTGGTCTCCCAACGAGTTCAGGCCAGTTGGCAACCCGGAAATATTTTGAAACAATTCAGTATTTTTCAGGACAGCAGGAAAATGAAAATAATAATCTATAGCCCTTAATATTAGCAGGTCAGTTAATAAAAACACCCATTTTAAAAGACGATTTTTAAACGGAAAGTATTGTCCATTGTACAAACTTTCTATACCTAAAGCGATGAAAATATAACCCAGGATAAATAGGGCCAATAAAATGTAAAGGAGAGTATCAGAAACCCGTGTCGTCCTTTTTGTAACAATCCCTATTAAGTATTTTCCATTATTGTCTGTCAGATAGTGATTTGTCTGTTCTTTATCAAGAGTAAACAATAATTCGCCGTTTGAATGAGGCGTGTTACTGACCCGTGACTTTATAGTCCTTATCTTCAGGCATTTAAGGATGTTTTTAAAAAGGTAAATATCATAATTTTGGTAATTTTTATACTCAACCAGGTACCAGCCTGTTTGATTTTTATATATTTTTTGATCGTGAAGATCAATGTAATGAATGGAATTGGGGATAATAGTGTTATTCCAGTAAAATAAACGTTCCTTTTTAAATATCAGAACAAGGGTTTCTTTTTTTTCTACAGTTCTTTCAAGTTTTGGCCATAAATTTTCCTGTTTTGTGGTATCGAGTAAACTTTCAATCGTTTTTATTTTGCCGGATAACTCGTTTAATGACCCGTGTATCTCCTGGTTATACCTGTGTATTTGCCTTTCCGAACGGATACCGTTAATAAAATAAATAACAGCAAAAACCAGTATCGAAAATGCCGCAAGTAAGAAATACCTGATAGTGTTTTTTTTGGCCATAAATTACAGACCTTTTATTATTGATAAAAACAGATCTAAAGGTAGTTATTTTTGCTTTGCAACAAATATCATGCTTGAATAATTATTATTGGTTTTTGCTCTTTTATTTGAGGAAAAGCCATTTATTAAAGCCCGGATATATGAAAAATTATGCTGTAAATATTTCTCGCTCAATAAGGAGACGTAGTATGCGTCAAAGGGCATTGGTTTTTGCTGAATAATTTCAAAATTATGTTTTTCCAATAGTTTGGACAATGTGTTTTTTGAGAAATGATACAAGTGTCTGGGAACATCCAGCGCTGCCCATTTTTCCTGATACCTTTCAAAATCAGGCGCTTCTATATTTGGAACGGCGATAATTATAAATCCATTCTTCGCCAATAAATGCTTTATTTGGTTTATTGTTTTATTTAAATCGGGTACGTGTTCAAGAACATGCCAAAGTGTAATAACATCAAAACTAGATTTTTGTAGCTTTTCTAATATATTGTTATCGTATATTTCAATATTATGTGTGTTTTTTGCTAATTCCCTTGCAGCACTATTCGGTTCGATACCAACTACTTTCCATCCTTTGCTTTTAAAAAACGCTAAAAATTCACCGGTACCGGAGCCAATATCAAGAATACTGTTTCCGTTACAATATTTTTTTATTAATTTATACTTTTTCTTAATGTTTATTGTACGGAAGGTTTTGTAAATTAAACCTTTAATGTTTCTGTTTTGTGCAGAATGAGAAAGATAATCGGTGGATTCATAATATTTTGGTAATTCTATTGCGTCTGGTCTGGGATTGGTAAAAACAAATGAGCAGTTTGAACATTGTACAAGTGTAAAATTTTTCCGGGTTAAAAAATAGTCTTTGGTATTGAGAAAGAGTTTAAAATTCCCGGTATTACAAATGGGACATTTTTTTATTTCTGTTTGTTTCTCTGTTTGTTTCACGTGAAACTAATATTTATAACCGCCCTATAAATACTGCGAGAACATTAATATCAGAGGGTGACACCCCACTTACCCTGGCAGCCTGTCCTATTGTTTTGGGTTTGATTTTACTTAATTTTTCCCTTGCTTCATACGATAAGGATTTCAGATTGAAATAGTCGAAATCCTCTTTTAACGAAATGTCGTCCAGTTTTGAAAGTTTTTCTGCAAGTTCTTGCTCCTTAGCGATGTATCCTTCATACTTTAGTAAAATTTCAGCTTCTTCGAGTATTTCAGAACCCATATCGTTTTCGGTAACAAATTTCCGGAATGCATTACTTGTCCTATTGATATCGGTTAATGTAATCTGTGGACGAAGCAGTACGGTTGATATTTTTACTTTATGCTTCAGTGGATTTGTTTGTTTTTTAACTAAAACTGAATTTATTTCTTCCGGGGCAATGCTAGTGCGTTTAAGATAATCAACCAATTTATTCGTTGATTCATATTTCATTTCTACAGCATCAAATCGTTTCTTATCAGCCAAACCGATCTCATACGACCTGGGGGTCAAACGAACATCTGCATTGTCCTGACGCATTAATATTCGGTATTCAGCCCGTGATGTAAACATTCGATAGGGCTCATCAACGCCTTTGGTAATAAGATCATCAATTAAAACACCGATATAGGCTTCATGTCTTTTTAAAATGAATTCGGGTTTTTGGTTAATTTTCAAATGGGCATTTATTCCTGCAATCAACCCTTGTGCAGCAGCTTCTTCATAGCCTGTCGTGCCATTAATTTGACCAGCCAGATAAAGATTACCGATTAGTTTTGTTTCCAGGGTATAGGTTAATTGGGTAGGGGGGAAGTAATCATACTCGATTGCATATCCCGGCCTGAATATTTTTGCTTTTTCAAATCCCGGAATTTTTCTCAATGCTTTAAGTTGAATATGGTCGGGCAATGACGAAGAAAACCCATTAACATAATATTCAACCGTATTCCACCCTTCAGGTTCCACAAAAAGTTGGTGACTTGATTTATCAGAAAATCGTTCAATTTTATCTTCAATGGAAGGACAATATCGTGGGCCAATGCCTTTGATCCTGTCATTAAACAACGGCGACTCGCCAAAACCAAGTTTAAGGACATCGTGAACCACGGGTGATGTATAAGTAATCCAACAGCTTTTTTGTGTCTTTAGTTTTGAATTTTTTAAAAATGAAAAATTTCCGGGGTCTTCATCCCCTTTTTGTTCTTCCATTTTAGAAAAATCAATGGTCCTGCCATCAACTCTTACTGGCGTACCTGTTTTTAAGCGTGCCGATTCAAATCCTAATGAAACCAACTCTTCCGTTATTCCCTTTGAGGCCGGGTCCCCGATTCTTCCACCCTTAAAATGTTTTGTGCCAATGTGTATTATTCCATTAAGAAAAGTTCCATTCGTCAAAATAACCGATTTTGCGAAAATTTTGAGTTTCATTGCTGTTTTTACACCAATTACTTTTTTGTCTTTGATGATCAGACCGGTTACTGTATCTTGCCAAAAATCCAGGTTTTTGGTTTGTTCCAACATTTTTCGCCATTCCAATGAAAATAGCATCCTGTCGTTTTGAGCTCGCGGACTCCACATAGCGGGCCCTTTCGATTTGTTAAGCATCCTGAACTGGATCATAGACCGGTCGGTAACTATTCCGCTATAACCACCAAGGGCATCAATTTCACGAACAATCTGTCCTTTTGCAATTCCTCCCATTGCAGGGTTGCAAGACATTTGAGCAATAGCATTCAGGTTCATGGTGATCAATAAAACCTTTGATCCAAGATTTGCAGCAGCAGCAGCAGCTTCTGAACCACTATGGCCTGCACCAACAACTATTACATCATATTTATCAAACATGGGTGTTTGTTTCACGTGAAACAATCAGAAATTTTTTTGGGGGAGCAAAGATAGATAATAATCCTCTTTTCGTCGAATCTGTTTTTTTTCTTCAAGGGTATAATCGTTGTATCCTAATAAATGAAGTAATCCGTGAACCATGACGCGTGCTAACTCATTTAAAAAAGGGATCTTTTCATTAGTGCTGTTTTCCTGGACCCTTTCTATACTTATGTATATTTCCCCTGAAACAATGTTTTTGCGTTGCGAAACAGGAAATGTTATTACATCCGTTAAAGTATCGTGCTGCAAATAGTCAAGGTTCATTTTATAAAGAAAATTGTCATTACACAAAATATAGGTGATTTCTCCAATGGTATGCTTTTCAAGCTCTATTACTTTTTTGAGCCAGCTACGGTATAATTTGAAATTTATTGGTTTTTGGATTTTAAGAAGATTCGAAAACCGGATCATTGGCTAATGGCCTTCTACTTTTTGCCCTGATTTTATCTTGAAAAAACTTTGAAGTTTATTTTTTCTTTCCTCAAAAATTTCATTGTGAAGGGCTCCGACATCAAAAATAAAATTCACTGCATTATTATTTTTTAAAACAATGTCATCAACAAGTTTTTTTATAATGTATATCTTCTTGTTTTCTTCGTTGTCCAAAACATTTTTAAGATCTACCTTTTTGTCCAAAAGGACAATTAACTTGTCGCTCACAGGTTGTATTTTTATTTTAACCTGCTGATATCCAGGCTTATACGTAAGTTTTACCCCTATGCCTTCCTGGTATGCCGGAATTAAACTGATAAATTCCGTGAGAGACATCAGTATATTACCATAATAGGTTTCGTTAATCTGAAACTGACTAAATAACCTATCTACAAAACTTTCAATTTGAGTAATTGACTTTGGGTCTACAGTCTCAATTAAGAATTCCTGCTTTTTAGTTGCCATGTTCCCTTTTATAATTATACATATATTTAGATAGAAGTTCGTTGTAGTATGGCGACATCTGAATAGGAACAGTTAAAATAATCTCTTCTACCTTATTATATTTACTTTGAAATTCAAAAATAGTATTTTTCTTGGATAATTTGACATTTTTTCCTTCTTTTGATTCACGTTTTTGTTCTTTTTGCCTTTCCAACTCTGCTTTTTCCGACTCTAACAGCCTGACTTCTATGCGTTTTTGCCTCTCAAGTGTTGCCAAAGAAATTTTTCGGTTTATGATGTCTTTTTCTGATTTTTTCATCTCTTTTATCAATTCATTCAATGAATTACCATTTCCCTGATTGTTTTTCGTTTTATCCATATATTCTTGTAAACGTCTCCTTATCTCACTTTGCATAGCAGCCATACGGGCCAGTTGTTCACTATTGCTGTTTATTCCTTTCTCTCCTTTTGAACCTTCTGATTTTGCCCCCTTCATCATGCTTTTATTCAGTTCTCCCTGCATTTTATTTAATTGCTGTAGGTTGGATTTCTGCCCTTTTCCAGGTTGACCGCATTGCTGTCCGGGTTGTTTTCCTGCCATTTGCATGCTCATTTGCATTTTATCCAGTGACTCAGAAAGCATCAAAGCCAGGTTATTCATTGCAGTCATGGAATATTGCTGATAACCCATAGCTGTACCGGTTTTCCGGTCCTGCATGTACTTCATTGCTTTTTCAAGGTTTGTTTTTACCTGTTCCGATTCTTTGACGACAAAAGGTTGAACTGAAATTTGGCGTTTACTTATGGCAATGAGGGAATCATGAATTATTTTAAAATCATTGCTAATAAGTTTTATTTGATCAATGTTATCAGTGTATTTAGGGTCATTTTGAGAGGTATTTGAAATTGTATTCATTAACCTTTCTATCTTAAAACTTAAGTCAACGAGGTTGTCCAGTATCTTTTTTATTTTTTCGGCATCTTCCCCCATTCTTGACTGCATTGCAGATTGCATCATCATGCTGAGGTTACTTGCCAGATTTTTCATTTTTTTCCCGGCACTTGATTGGTTTTGTGATGCTTTTTTTTGTTTTCCGTTTTGCAGATTTTGTGTCGCATCACTGAGTTGTTGATTAATATCAGCTGTTGAAGCAGTATCAGAATTTAAGTCAAATGGTTGTTCCAGTTCCTGGTTCAGTTTGTCAACTTCACTTAATTGTTCCTCAATTTTTTTAAATTCTTTATTGACATCTTTTTGCCGTTCAAGCGATTTTTCTTTTTGAAGGCTTTTATTTTTTGTTTTATCAGCCAGTTCGTTTTGTTTATTTCCGAGTGAATCCAAATTGCTTATTGTTTGCTCAAGCTTTTGCTGGACTTCAAACTGCTTATAAAGTTCAAGGTTTTGATCCAGGTTTGTTTTAAGATCATTGTTTTTGTTTTTTAAATCTTCTAAAAATTTATTTAAGGCATCTTTGTTTATCTTTTCAAGTTCTTTTTTAATTTGTTCAATCTTATTATCAAGTTTTTCATTGGCAAGTTTATCAAACATCTTATCAAGTTGTTCCTGCTTTTCAAGGGAATCGGACTTGTTTTGTTTATTCACCAATTCTTCAAGATTATTCATTTCAGTGTTTAGCTGACTCATTGTCTCAAGCTTTTTTTGGATTTCCTTTTGCTTATTAAGCAATTCCTCAAGCTGTTTTTTTTCGGACCAGTTAAAATTTTTCTTCTCAATCAGATTTTTTCTTTTTTTGTCAATTTCATTGTTTATTTGCTGAAGTTCCTCAATTGTTTTGCTTATTTCATTTTTAAACTGCTCAGATTTTTCGGTAAGTTTCTTTTCTATTTCCGTTATGTCAGGTAGGTTAAGGTAAAAAATTGGTGACCTGGCCCGTTTGTAACCGTTCAACTTGTCATTATCCCTGACTTCAAAAAAATAAGACATGGTTTTGCCCGGCCTTAAGCCAAAGTCCTTTGCGAGTAGTGCATAACTGAAAGATTGGTTTGGAACCGCAGGATTAAAAGGTATTTTTTCTTTCGCCCATGCCGAATCCCCGGCATTTTCTTTTTTGTAAAAAAAACTTAAGGACTTAAATCCATAATAATCGGTGATTATACCGGTGAAATAAAGGTTGCCAAAGGTTTGATCATCCTGCAATTTGTTAACCTCAATTGTTGGATACCGGTCTTTGATTACTTGTATTGAAAAATTTAATGAATCGGATTTTTTCACATATTCATTTTCAGGCATTAAGGTATAGTAAAAGTTTGAAGTTGCCTTTTCCGAATATTCAAATGAATTGCCTGAAACAGGTTCCAGCACCAATTTTTTATTGTCTTTTTTAAAAAGAATTGTTTTTGTATCTTTTGTATAAATTTTCCATGTAATTTTTGTTCCTTCCGGTACGACAATATCCCCTGAGTTTTCGATGACATCGTTTTTCCTGTTCAAATAAGCGGGGTATTGCAGATTTACATCAAAACTATATATTATGGGCTTGGGGAAGACATTTATTTTATAGGGCTTACTCAGGTAATCATCTGTTTTTAGTTTAAAATAAATATCATTGTTTACATCTTTGAATGTATATTCATAAATACCTGCCTTTTTTTCTGTCATCCGGTATTCATATTTACCATCTTCAACACTTATCTTTCCGGGTTTTTCCTCACCAATCAGTTTTACATTTATTGTAATATTTTCATGTTGTAAGACTTCCAGTTTTTTATTCATGAGTATGAGCTGATATGGCAACGGTTTTACATAAACTGATGAATGATGAACAATTCTGGAGAAGGGTTCTGTTATAAAAGCAGGCGAAATAATCAGGATCAACAGGAGGATGATGATTGGTGGAATAAAATACTTTAGGTATCTCTTGTTCTCTTTCAGGTTGACGGCTTTTTTAAACGGTACAGGCGTAAGTTCCAAAGATTTTTGTTCAATTCCGGCAATTAATAGTTCCAATTCCTTTTCATCCAATTTCCCTTTCACCTGGTTTTTTAATTGCAAAACATTGAGCAAACGGTCGCTTACCTCTGAAAAATGACCGCCAATGATCAATGCGGCCTTTTCATCTGAAATTGTTTTTCCTATTCTAAAAATTTTAAATAGGGGAATTATGATGTAATAGATTAAAACACTTATGACGGTAATGAAGAATAAATAAAATATTACAGTCCGCACAACCGTGCTGCTCCACGACAGGTACTCTACCGTATTAATAACAAGGAACAGTGCAAAAATGATAGACAAACCAATGATAAGTCCCTTCAGCATCTGGTTTTCGTAATACTTTTTTTCAAAATCACGAATCTTTCTTTTCAATATGTTAAATTCCTTATCCATAAACAACCTTTGCAAATAACGGCTTGTCTTATTTATGCCTGAAAAAATAAGTATTTTTGGCAAAGATATTAATCAATTACCATAACATGAATATAATTATGAAACGCAGTTTAACAATCCTTGGTCTTTTACTTTTTACACTGACTTTTTTTGGACAGTGGAATGATAATTTTAATGTTGACGGAAAGGGCATGAACAATGTTGATGCCAGGTCACCGTTGAGCCCTGAATTTCTTTACGATTGGCAAAGTCCATACATGGATGATTATGATGTAAAATTTTATTGGTTGGATATAAAAGTGGATAATTATTCAACATTTGTTTCGGGAAATGTTACGATAAATGCCGAAAGCACGGTGGCGCTTGACACATTTGCTTTTGAACTAATCCCGGTCATGACCATTGATTCCATTTTCCTGGATGGAACACAGTACACCTCATATTCGTATGATGGTGATAATGTGTTAGTACCGGTCAACGAGGTGGCCGCAGGAAATAATTTTTCTGCTCAAATCTATTACCATGGTGACCCCGGTTCGGGGGGGTTCTTCTCGGGACTATCGAACGATTACAACTCGCAATATCAAAAACATGTTACATGGACTTTATCCGAACCCTTTGCTGCAAAAGAGTGGTTTCCGGTAAAGCAGGACCTTGAAGACAAAGCCGATTCGGCCTGGATATTCCTGACAACCGATTCGGCAACAATGGCCAGTTCTGAAGGATTACTGACCAATACCGTTAACCTTGGCAATGGCAAAACAAGATACGAATGGAAAACAAAATATCCTATTGATTATTACCTGATTTCGTTTGCAGTTTCTGATTATATGGTATATAATATTTACGCGCATCCGGAACAATTAAACGGGGATTCGGTATTGATCCAAAACCTGATCTATAATTCACAAGCCTGCCTTAATAATAATAAAACCAATATTGACAGAACAGCACAGTTTGTTGACCTTTATTCTCATTTGTTTTCCCTGTACCCTTTTTATGAGGAAAAATACGGCCATTGTTTAACCGAACTGGGCGGAGGTATGGAACACCAGACAATGACAACAATCGGAGGATTTAGTTTCCATCTTGTATCCCATGAACTTGGTCACATGTGGTTTGGCGACAACGTCACCTGTGCATCATGGAGTGATATATGGGTTAACGAAGGTTTTGCAACCTATGCAAACTGCCTTGCCGAAGAGTTTATCAACGGCTGGGCAAGTGGAAGAGCCTTTATTACCAGTGCGCAAAACAGCGCCATGTCAAGTCCGGGCGGCAGCGTTTATGTTCCTGAAGACGAGGTTTATCAGGGTAACGAATGGCGGATATTCAATGGCCGGCTCTCGTATGACAAGGGTGCTGCCATAATCCATACATTGAGGCACGAAATTCAGAATGACAGCCTTTTCTTTTTGGTTTTACAAACTTACCAAAGTGAGTTTGCCGACAGTACGGCTACAGGAGATGATTTTAAAGGAGTGGCTGAAGATGTTACCGGAATGGATTTTGATGATTTCTTTAATCAATGGTATTACGGTGAGGGTTATCCCATTTATGATTATGAATGGTATTATTTAAACGATTCGCTCTATCTTACTTCAACACAATCAACTTCAAGTTCGGTAACGCCATTATTTAAAATGCTCATGGACTATCAACTTATTTTTACCGACGGAACAGACACCACAGTGCGGTTTTATCAAACCGATAATGTGAACAATTTCTCGGTTTACACTGGTAAAACGGTTGTCAGTGTTCTGGTTGATCCTGAACACTGGACAATGGAAAAAGTAAACAGCATTACGGTGGATATTGAAGAGTCGGAATCTCCGGTATTTTTCACAACCGGGCCCAATCCTGTTATAGATGCATTAAATATTTATTTTCCCAATACATCTTCTGTGGCCAGAAAAATTCAGGTATCTGACCTGTCGGGGAAAAACTTGATTACATATAATTCAACAGCCGATCATCTGAAAATTGATTTTTCAGGTTTCAGCAATGGTCTATATCTTGTTCGGATTTCTGATGGAAATCATTCTTATATCAGAAAGATAGTTAAATAAGGCATTGAAGTTTCGCTCTTACGCTTATTTGATTAATAATGAACCTGAGAAAAAGACACAAATACCTTACAGCGTTAAATACCAATGTTTTGGAATATCCATTCTCAATCAGACTTTAGTAAAGTATTTTCAGCTATTTTCCCATAAACAAATTATTTGAGGGGGGTTCTAAAAATCACTTCGCCTCAAGAAAGTAATTTTTAGAACCGCCCTTAAGCATTGGATGCCTTTTTTCTATCTTTGCTTTCTGTTTAATCCAATTCGTTTTTGACTACGAAAACCAACAATTCAGTAATAAAATTGCTGAGGTATTTTGATTTTAAAATGGGGGTCCTGGGTGGCATTGTTCTCGGGACAATAGTTTTTATTATCAATTTTGACCACGGCGTTACCTTTGCTGTTATTGCGGCCTTGAAACAAGCCACATATACTTTTCTGGCAGGTGGTTTTATGCTGCGTTTAACCGAAAATATAGCAACAAGTGTTGATAATTATTATATGGCCATTGTTGCCGCGGTCATCGTTTCAACAACTGTAGCGGTTACCCTTACTTATCTTGTCCATTCATTAAGGGGCACACCGGAACCATTCAATTCAACTATACCAACAATGATTCTCGCCCCATGGAGCTTTTTATGGTGGGCCCTCAGGAAAAGAAGACAATTAAAAACCGTAAGGGATTAGTATCTTTGCCGCTTCAATAAAATGATCATGAGCCAAAAAAATATTCGGGTTCGTTTTGCCCCAAGCCCAACAGGGCCTTTGCACATAGGTGGTGTACGCACCGCTTTGTATAACTATCTTTTTGCAAAAAAGCATAATGGGAGTCTTGTTCTTCGTATTGAAGATACTGACCGGTCGCGGTTTGTTCCGGGAGCAGAAGAGTATATTATTAACTCGTTAACCTGGTGCGGTATCCGTTTTGATGAGGGGGGGGTGACAACCGGCGGGCAATATGGCCCCTACAAACAATCAGATCGGAAAAGCTTATATAAAAATTACGCTGATCAATTAATT
>Ga0114931_10000317_pt1 | contig 56896 bp, 56 predicted proteins | sample 2SBtaG_FD_89579 | JGI IMG/M metagenome (GOLD analysis project Ga0114931, IMG submission 89579) | Deep subsurface microbial communities from Kolumbo volcano to uncover new lineages of life (NeLLi) - 2SBTROV14_V59a metaG | ecosystem: Environmental > Aquatic > Marine > Volcanic | place: Kolumbo... | reverse complement strand
GCAAAACAATCTTATGTTTCTTTTCAATCACCTGCTAATATATGGTCTTTAGAATAGGTTTAGAATAACCAGGCCTATTTTTATGTGCATGGAACATCATTTTGCATTCAAAGATTTTTTACTCCCCCAAAAACCATAGTAGGCTAGGTATACATAGCTGATCACCGGCACAAAAAAAGAGATCTGGAGTCCGGCGTCCTTGTTGCCGGGGGTAGCCAGTGCATCAGCCAGCAACCCTTGTAAAACAGGTATAAGCGCGCCTCCAACGATAGCCATCACCAGCAATGACGATCCCTGGCTCGTATATTTCCCCAGACCATCAATAGACAGCGTGAATATATTCGGCCACATGATTGAGTTGAATAATCCGATAGCTATGATGGACCAAAATGCCGGTTTTCCTCCTCCTGCAATCACCACTGCTAACAAAAAGAGGGTGGTTATGGAGAAAATTCCCAGGGTCCTTCCCGGTCGTGAGCGACCCGCAATAAATGCAAGGCCATTGATCACTAAAAAGAACAGGTACGGCCAGGCAATGGAAAACGTGAGGCTGCCGAAGAAATAATTAATGGCAAATACCACAGCAAACCCTCCCAGTAGGCTCCATAGGATTTTTATGGATTTGTTCATACGCCCATTTGCATCACTCAATGCCACAAACCCGGCAAATCGACCGATCATGGCTCCTCCCCAATAAAGACTAAGGTAGGTTTTAGCATCATTTTCATTCAGCCCGGCGATGTTCTCAAGCCCAAAATAGCTGATAAGAAGACTGCCTATCACAACCTCCGCCCCTACATAAAAGAAAATAGCGGGAATGCCAAAACGGAGCTGGTGGAACTTAAAAACTTTAAAACCCTTCTCGATATGCTCATCGTTTTTGTAGGCAGGGAGTGATGAGAAAGAAATGAGGACAGCCAGGGCAAGCATGATCAGCGCGAAGAAAAGATAGGGATACTTCACGGCATCAGCGCCGGCAAAGTACTTGAAAATCAAGTAACCTCCAATGATAGGGCCCAGGGTGGTACCCAGAGAATTGAACGCCTGGGTGAAGTTAAGACGTCCTGAGGCAGATTCTGAAGGGCCAATAATGGCTACGAAAGGATTGGCAGCAATTTGAAGCAGGGTAAAACCCAGCCCCAGGATATAAAGGGCCAGCAGATATAACCCATAGCGTTCCAGCATGGCAGCTGGAAAAAATAAGGCGCTGCCCAGTGCTGAGACTACCAGACCGATGATGATTCCGTTTTTGTAGCCTATCCGGTTAATCGGGTCACCATGCCAGGCTGAAATCAGGTAGTATATGATCGAGCCTGTAAAATACGCCCCGAAAAAAGACATCTGCACTAACAAAGACTGGGCATAGCTAAGCTCAAATACAACCTTCAGGTGAGGGATAAGCACGTCGTTCAAAACCGTCATAAAACCCCACAAGAAAAATAGTGAAGTGAGCAAGCTCATAGCTCGAGAACCGGATTTTACAGGCATAACAAACAAGGATTTAGGGTGGTGCGGATCATGTATATGTCCGGAGGGCTAGTTGCACTTCTCTTTTAGAAGCTTTGTGGCTTCAGGCAGGTCCATCTCCGAGGCGATCTTCAAATCTGTACATCCGTCGTAGTTGTTACCATAACTGAACTTGGCCTGGGCCCGGAAGTAGTAGGGCTCCGGGTCCGATGGATATAAACTAATGGATGAAGTATAGTCATCAATGGCCCCTTTGAAGTCATCCGAGTCATTTTTCGCCGCTGCCCGATTGTCGTAATAAAGGGCCTCTTCCGGATCAATATCAATGGCATGATTATAATCATCAATGGCCCCACTATAGTCTTTCATGGAATATTTCACTACCCCTCGTAAATTGTAGGTGTCCGGGTCGGCAGGAACTAATTCCAGTGATTTATCATAGTCCTTAATGGCCCCATCAAAGTCATCAAGTCCCGATCGTGCCATGGCCCGGTTATCGTATTTAACTGCATCGGTAGAATCCATGGATATGGCTTTGGAATAATCTTCAATGGCTCCTTTGAAATCCCCGATGGCATATCGCGATACACCCCGGTTATTAAACACTTCCGGGTCAGAAGGATCCAGTTCAATAGATCGGTTGTAGTCATCAATGGCGCCAATATATTCCTCCAGTTCTGCACGTACCACCCCCCGGTTATAATACTTGTCCGCATCCTTAGGATCATATTCAATCGATTTGGAGAAGTCAAAAAAGGCCCCTTCATTGTCTTCCATATTAAACCTGGCAAATCCACGGTTGTCATAAGCATCCGCGAAATTTTTCTTCAGAATTATAGCGGTATCAAAATCCAGAATTGCATTGGAGTTATCACCCAGGTAAAACTTGGCCAATCCCCGTTGGTTATAGATCTCAGCATTTTTTGGGCTCAACTCAAGGGATGCATTAAAGTCTCCAATGGCACCATAGTAGTCTTCCTGGGCCATTCTGATCTTGGCACGTTCAAAAAAGGGCTCCCATTCCTGTGGGAAATCTGTGATGGCTTGTGAGAATAGTTTTTTTGCCTGTTTAAATTCCTGTTGCTTCACCAATTCTTTACCCTTAGCCAACACCGATTGCAGGTCCTGGCCTATAACCGTCAGGCTTGCGAAAAGTATAAGGGGAAAAATAATGCACTTCATTTTCCTGGGGATCGCCCAAAAATACGCTGGTGATTAGAACTAAGCAATATTTCTATCTCCAAAACGAAATGCCCGGATCATTAATGAAGAATGGGATACTTCGTAGGTAGAAGATGCCTGTGGGTTTATTGGCATTGGGGATTAAAAACTATAATACACAATGAAAATGATTCTAAGTCTTATTAACAGTATCCCGGGAACATTATTTGTTGAAATCCACAATATTTTCAGCCTTAGGTGGTTAATAAAATGTGTTTGAAAGGGTAAATGTTGAATTTTTTAAAATTTTCTGAGCATTTATTGGACAGAAATGCTATTTTGCTATTTATTTAGTAGTAGAATTGTGACGTTTGCCGGGTAATATCGGCTTAACAACTGAAATCCACGTAGTATGAAATACTCTTTTCGTATAGTGAAAGTGCTAACAATGGCTGTCTTCATGACGGGTATTTTTGGCTCTTGTAACTTCATCAATAAAATTTTTAAGAAAGGGGGACGACCCACCAGCGTTTATCCCGGAGAAAACAGCACAGCCACTGGTCTTGCGTTCAATGAAGACTCTTCTTTCCAGGTACGTCCGTTTGAAGGACAACCTGATGGACCTAACCTTGTTTTTATTGAAGGTGGACGTATGGTCCTTGGCTCTTTTGAGGAGGACATCCTCATGGCCAGAGATAACCTGGAAAGAACTGTAACGGTAGCTTCTTTTTATATGGATGAGACTGAAGTGGCGAATATCCATTGGCTCGAATACATGTTTTATATATCCGATTCCACCCAGGAATACCAGGATAAAGCCAAGCCCCGTCAAGATGTATGGAAGGGGAAACTGGCGTATAACGACCCATATGTGGAGCAATACCTGCGCTATCCGGGTTTTCGATATTTCCCTGTGGTTGGGGTAAGCTGGGTGCAGGCCAATGCCTATGCTGAGTGGCGAACCGATGCGGTGAACCAGCATTATGAGAAAGAAGCTATCGCCAATGGCGACTGGAATCCTGAAGAGTCTGCTGTTGCGGAGGCTGAATCTACGCCAAGGATTCCCATAGAATCAGGAATTATTCTACCGGATTACAGACTTCCGACAGAATCAGAGTGGGAGTACGCTGCTCAGGCATTGATCGGCGCACAGTGGCTGGATGAAAACCAGACCCATCAGAGGATATATCCATGGGATGGTCATGCTCTTCGTAATCCGTATGGAAAGGAGATGGGTTACTTCCTGGCCAACTTTAAACGTGGACGGGGTGATTATGCAGGTATTGCCGGCAAGCTGAACGATGGCGCCATGATCACTGCCTATGTTTACGAATATCCTCCCAATGATTACGGTTTGTATAATATGGCCGGTAATGTCAACGAGTGGGTCATGGATTTGTATCGTCCGCTTTAATTTCAGGACATGGATGACCTGAACCCGGCCCGAAGGGATGATTTTCTGGATAAAGCCGATAACTATGATCCGCAAAGCCAGTTGATTTCCAATAAGTCACGCGTATATAAAGGCGGCTCGTGGAAAGATGTAGCCTACTGGATGTCACCGGGAACAAGACGTTATCTTGACCAGGACTCTGCTACAGCAACCATTGGATTCAGATGCGCCATGATCAGGGCCGGATCTAATTACTAATCGAACGACTTTCACTGTAAAGGCCTTCTCCCCGGAAGGCCTTTTTTATTCAGGTCGCCATGGCTAAAACAGCAACACTAATGCTTCCTGCTCCTGCATCTATCAATGTCTCACTGCATGATTCCAGGGTAGCCCCCGTAGTGATCACGTCATCTACAAGCAAAAGATGCTTATGGCGAACCTCCTTTGAAACAACGCTAAAAATATTTTCCACGTTCCTCCACCGGTCTTCACGTGCTTTCCGGGTTTGCGTCTCGCTTTTCTTATGACGTTTCAGAGCAGAACTGCTTACGGGTAGTGAAAGGACTTCACCTAGCTGTCGGGCGATCACCTCACTTTGGTTAAATCCGCGTTGTAATGTCTTGGTAGAATGAAGAGGTACCGGCACGATCAGATCTACTGTACGAAATGCCTTCAGCTCCAGAAGCGCCCTGCCAAATGCCCTGGCTAGCTCCTGTCCTAATTCCGTATTTCCTTTATACTTAAAATCATGTAACAGGCGCTGGGTTAAGCCCCCTGATTGAAAGTAGAGAAATGCCCGGATCTCTTCCAGCGGCACTCTTCCCTGTAAGCGTTGCTCTACCTCTGTAACAGCTTGCACCACCGGAAGGTCATGGGAACATTTCAGACAGATTTGTCCTTCTCCCCGAACCAATGATTGGCCACAGCCAGGACAACAATGAGGGAATATCAGTTCCAGCAGATCATGAAATAGACGAACATTCATGGTTCCGGCCAAATTACAACTTCCTAAAAAGCCTGACAATTCCCCGGAGACTGATTTCAAACCCCAGGAAACATTACCGGAGTAATATACCATATAAAAGTGATCCATTTAGGTATCAGGAGAGGGATACATCTATGTCTGGAATGGACAAGCCAAGCGTGCCTGTCAGAGGGGGGATGACAAATCTTACCTGATTCTGTTTTCTATAGCCAATATTGTTGGAGGAACCATTGTAATCTCTCATCTTAGAAGGGCGATAGCTGTTTCCAGGAAATGAAATCCAGAATATGAACAAAGACAGGACTCTTGAACGGAAATGGGAAAAACTTCGTGTTTTGCTCAAACAGGTTGTCGGTCGCAAGCCTAAAGACCTCAACGCCGTGCTCTTTCTGGTGGGTATTCAGGAGTTAGGTAAGGGACCTGCCTCCTTTAGCAAGGAGCAGAAACAGGATCTGATGCACATCGCCATCTGTAAGGTACTCAGCAAGGATGGCTTCTATCAATTCGAAGGGATGGATGACGACGGCTGGCCACATTGGAAGAACACGAAACCGCTGCCGCATGGAGACCTTATCGCACAGGAAGAACTTTTAAAGCAAAAACTCATCGAATATTTTGAAGACGAAATAAAGATTATCTGAACAACTAATATCCTACTGCTATGAAACTTATCTCGTACAATGTCAACGGCATACGTTCCGCCATTAAAAAAGGGCTCCTGGATTGGCTTGCCTCGGCCTCGCCCGATTTCCTTTGCCTTCAGGAAACCAAAGCCTGGGAAGAACAGGTTGACCCTGCGCTGTTTGAAGCGTTGGGATATACCGGATACTGGGAACAAGCAGACAAAAAAGGGTACAGCGGTGTTGCTATTTTCTCAAAGCATAAGCCGCTTCATGTTGAATATGGTTGCGGAAATAAATTGTACGATGCTGAAGGCCGGGTCATTCGACTGGATTTCGATACATTTTCATTGATGAATGTGTATATGCCTTCGGGGACCACCGGGGATATCCGGCAGGCCTTCAAAATGAAATGGCTTGATTATTTTTATAATTATACCGGAACCCTGAAAAAGGATTTACCTAACCTCATCATTTGTGGGGATTATAATATCGCTCATAAGGAAATTGATATCCATAACCCCGTGTCAAACAAGAACAGTTCCGGATTCTTACCCGAGGAACGAGAGTGGGTAACCGGTTTTCTGGAAAATGGTTTTATAGATACCTTCAGGTATTTCAACAAGGAACCGCATCAGTATTCCTGGTGGACTTTTCGGTTCAATGCCAGGGCTAACAACAAAGGGTGGCGTATTGATTATATCACCACAACAGAAGCCATGACCCCTCGATTGGTGAATGCAGGACTACTACAGGAAGCACACCACTCAGATCATTGTCCGACCTACTTAGAGTTTAGCTAATGGGTCCTATCCATGGCATGGTGTCTGCCATTGTTCTGGCAGCAGGGCGCTCGGTTCGCATGGGAGACCAGAACAAACTCCTTCTTCCGGTGTTGGGAAAACCCATGATCACCCATGTTATTGAACAAATTAGAGCAAGCATCATATCGGAAATCCTGGTTGTTCTTGATGGCCAGGACAAAGAGGTCAGTTCTCTTATCTCCGGCAAAGGGCTTCAGATAATCATTAACGAACATAGTCATCTTGGACTTACTTCATCCATCCAGGCAGGAGTATCAGGTGCCAATAAGAAGACCTCAGGATTCATTCTCGCCCTGGCTGATATGCCGTGGCTTTTACCTTCGGATTTTGATCTATTGATACGTGCCTTCATTGATGAAGGTGCTGCGAAGATCATTGTTCCGGTATGGGAAGGCCAGCGCGGCAATCCAGTAGTGTTCCCTTCATCTTTCAAGGATGAACTACTCCAGCATCAGGAACCCAATGGCTGTCGGGGGGTGGTGAAGAGCTATCCTGATCAGGTATTCGAGCAGTTATTTACCAACGATCATATCATAAAGGATATTGACCGGCCAGAAGATTACCGCGAGTTCATTCGATCGGAAAGTTTGCTAAGAGATCAGGGCTATAGCAATGGCCAGTGAGGCACCCAATAGACCTGTTAATAGTTTTGATAGGGCTAGTGCATGACCGGGATTACCTTCAAATACAATGGTGGTGGAGATATGCATGAAACTGCCACCGACCAATGCATAGATTATTTCCTGATATGCATTGTTTAAAAAATGGGAAGAGAGAGCAGCCTGGTTTAGCATAAGGCCCAAGGGGGATGCGAGTGAAAAAAGGAATAGGTAAATGAGCGGTTTGGTATTTGATGGGTAGCAGCAGGTCAGGATGGTCATCATGGCAAAGGCTGCAGGAATCTTGTGTAGTATAATACCTACGAGCAGGGAATCGATCGCTCCTGACCCTACCATCGGTTTAGCCAGTATTGTGCCTTCCAGAAAAGCATGCACCGAGAGACCAGACAATAATGCTAAACCTGTTGAGGTTAGATGGTGGTGGTCCTTAGATGGATGATGAAGATGTCCATGTTCAGCGCCACGGGTAATATACTCCAGCATCTGCTGAAGGTAAAATCCAGCAAGAACAATGGCGCCGACCAATAGAGGTTGTGATGCCTGGATGAATAACTCCGGAAGGATGTGAATAATAGTAATGGCAAAAAGATAGGCCCCGGCGAAGACAAGGATAAATGAAAAGTATTTGGCCGGGATCTTGCGTAACCTAATACCGATCAACCCACCAGCTATCGAAGAGACAAACAGCAAAAGAATGGACGTGATCATGGCTTTGAAGAGGAGATAAGTTGTAGATCGTTGCGAATTCGAGGGGTACTAAATGTAGCCACGCCACCATCGGGTTTACTATAGACTAGGAAGGCATCCAGGGTATCAGTTTTTTGTAAGATGCTTCTGGCAGCATCGAAGCCGGCCTCCATAAATGCCGTGGCAACACCATCGGCCGTCATGCATGAATGAGCAAAAACAGAGGCGCTTAACATATTGCTGTGAGATGGGTATCCTGTTTTTGGATTGATTGTATGAGTATAACGGACCCCATCCCGAACGACGTAATTAAAATTGTTTGCCGAAGTAGCCACGGCCATGTCGGAGATAGCTACCGTAGCAATGAACGACTGGTTTAATACATCAGAGGCAGGGTCAATGATACCGATATTCCAGGGCTTACCCTCCTTATTCGTTCCACGGCAACCAACTTCACCGCCTATTTCGACAAACGAATCATTAATTCCCTGGTCAGAAAGAAACTTAATAAGCACGTCCACCGCATAGCCTTTTGCAATAGCGCTGAAGTCAAGCTGAACACGAGGATCCAGTTTCCAGACATGTTGTTGGTCAAACCGTACCTGGGTAAAGTCCACTAATTGGAGAAGGGAATCGATGGTTACGCTATCAGGAGTCATGCTTTTGTCCGGTCCAAATCCCCAGGCATTCACCAGGGGCATTACCGCCGGATTAAAGGCACCGGAAGAAGCTTTGTAGATAACCCGACTTTGTTCTAGAACAGGTAGAAAATAGGGAATATTAAAGTTGAATGTTGAATCTTTGTTGAACAATGACAACTCAGACTCCGGCCAGTAATGATTCAGTGAAGTATTGAACACCCTGAGTAAAGAATCGATGGATGACTGGAAGTTACGGCTTTGCGGGTCCTTATACTTAATGTGATAGGCAATGCTACCAAAGGTTGTTCCTGTCAAAGAGATGAGCTCTTCCCTTTGGCGATATCTCCAAACAACAAGCATGATTATGATCAGCAGCAAGGGCAAAATCCGTCCTCGTGAAAACATCTGTCGGATTACGCTCATAAGGGCGAAAGTAAGCCGATTCCTGATAATTTCTCTACATATCATTATTTTAGTGCCATGGAAGTAACGGCATGAGAGAAGATTATCTGACCGGTGATAAAAGTGGATTGTCCAACGAGGAGCAGGAGGTAGAAAAGGCCCTTCGACCCATTACCTTCAAGGACTTCTCAGGACAGGATAAGGTGGTGGAAAACATCAAGATCTTTGTGGAAGCTGCTAAAAAACGACAAGAAGCCCTGGACCATGTCCTCTTGCATGGTCCTCCGGGATTGGGCAAGACCACCCTGTCCTACATTATTGCCCATGAACTCAATGCCAACCTCAAGTTATCATCAGGTCCGGTGCTTGACAAACCAGGCGACCTGGCCGGACTGCTTACCAACCTTGAAGAAGGGGATGTATTGTTTATTGATGAAATACATCGACTAAACCCAGTTGTGGAGGAGTACCTGTACTCCGCCATGGAAGACTTTAGCATTGATATTATGCTCGATTCAGGACCCAGCGCTCGTTCGGTACAGATCTCCTTGGCCCCGTTTACCCTGGTGGGGGCTACCACCCGGGCGGGCCTGCTCACCTCTCCGCTGCGAGCCAGGTTTGGGATCAATGCAAGGCTCGAATACTATGATGCAGGATTGCTTAATAAAATAGTCAGAAGGTCTGCCGGGATATTAAAGACGGTTATTGAAAATGAAGCGGCTGCTGAGATCGCCCGACGGAGCCGCGGTACCCCAAGGATAGCTAATAACCTGTTGCGTAGAACACGGGATTTTGCTGATGTAAAAGGAGATGGGACCATTACTCGGGGAATCGCCGATATGGCCCTCACAGCCCTGGAGGTGGATCAGCATGGCCTTGACGATATGGATAACCGCATACTAAGTACCATCATCGAAAAATTTAAAGGAGGGCCGGTCGGTATAACTACTATCGCTACAGCCTGTGGTGAAGAAGCTGAAACCATTGAAGAGGTGTACGAACCATTCCTGATCAAGGAAGGATTTATCAAGCGCACCGCCAGGGGTAGGGAGGCTACCGAGCTGGCATATAAGCACCTGAATATCATCCCACCGGCAGCTTCTGGGAGCCTCTTTGATCAACCCTGATTGCAACATTTGTTTAACTAGAAAGGGATGGCCCAATCTTCCATTGAAAAAAATACCCTGCTGGTAAAGTCCATGGCCCGTGAACTGGGATTCGATCATTGTGGTATTAGCACGGCCCGGTTTCTTGAAGAGGATGCAAAAAGGCTGGATCAATGGCTCACGCAAGGTATGCAAGGGCGTATGTTGTACATGGAGAAGCATCTCGATAAACGACTTGATCCGCGGAAATTAGTTCCCGGCGCTAAAACGGTAGTGAGTCTGGTGTATAATTATTATCCTGCCAATAAATCCCTTACGAACAGTAAGTTTAAAGTTGCAAAATATGCCTATGGTAAAGATTATCACCTGGTGATCAGGGGAAAATTAAAATAATTTATCGGCCTCATCAGGCAGCAGATCGGGGATGTGGAAGGCCGGGCCTTTGTCGATTCAGCGCCGGTGATGGAACGTCAGTGGGCACAACAGTCCGGAATTGGGTGGTTAGGGAAGAATTCACTTCTCATCAATAAAAGGCAGGGGAGTTTTTTCTTTTTAGCTGAAATGATTCTTGATCTGGAGCTTTCTCCCGATGCCCCCCATGCTGATCATTGCGGTACATGCAGCCGATGCATCGATGCCTGTCCGACAGAGGCCATCCCTGAGGAAGGAGTGGTGGATGCCTCCCGCTGTATTTCATATTTCACTATTGAGCTTAAAGAGGCTATTCCGGATGGGTTCAAAGGTTCTTATTCTGACTGGATCTTTGGCTGTGACATCTGCCAGGATGTATGCCCCTGGAACAGGTTTTCGATGATCCACCGTGAGCCTGAATTTCTGCCCGACAACGAAGTAGTAAACATGGAGGATGACGACTGGATCGAACTTACCGAAGAGGTTTTCAACAAACGATTTGGGAAATCAGCGCTCAAAAGGTCAGGCTTCGAAGGCATCAAGAGAAATATCCGGTTTGTTAGGGATAAATCTAAATAGGGCCATGGAATGTTACCCTACCTGTCTGGTAAGCTCCCGGTTCATGATCCTGAACCAAAGAGGCGGAATGAGCGCCATAAGTAAACTGGCCGGGTACCCCAGTGGGAGTTGTGGGCTGTTATCCAGATGCCGCAGGATCTGGTATTTCCTGGAGGCCTTGTAATGATGGTCGGAATGACGGCTTAACTCATAAAGAAAAATCCTGCCAAGAGGATGGTCTGAGTTCCAGGAATGCACAGGACTGACCTTCTCATAGATGCCGGTATCCAGTTTTTTTCTTGTCAGACCGTAATGTTCCAAATAATTGACCGTTTCCAGATGCTGTATTCCAATAATAGCGACAAGTGTGGCAAACCCTACCCCCTGCCAGCCAAATACCATGTACACAAGTGCAAGATAACCCAGATTCAAGCACTGAAGACGAATCATCCGATTGGACCAGGATATAAATGAGTAGCCTTTTTTGATTAATAATTTAGCCTCAATGTCCCAGGCATGCCGGTACTGCCCAATAATCGATCTCCACCAAAAAGCATAAAGCGACTCCCCAAAACGTGCTGATGCGGGATCTTCCGGAGTGGCCACTGTCTTATGATGTCCCCGATTATGTTCAATTATAAAATGGGTGTACAAGGCGGTGGTGAGCAGTAGCTCGGCCATTACCTGCTCAATCGCTTTCGAACGGTGACCCAGCTCATGAGCCACGTTGATACCAATTGTCCCTACCATCATGCCCATGCTCAGGGTAAGGCCAATGATCTCCCATAGGGCCAGGGGTTGATGAGTAACCACAAAAAGGTAGTAGGCCACCACAGGGAGGTAGAGAGGGAGGTTCAGGTAAAGGAGCCAGTCAAACACCCTTTGCCTGCTTTTCATCTGCTCCTCATCATCAGACCAGTTGGCCTTAGATATAGGCAATACCTGATCTCCCAGAGGTACAAGCATATAAACAAAAACGATGGGGACCCAGGACCACCAGCCATGGAAATGAATAGCCGCCAGCATTTCCAGAGGAAGCAAATAAGCAATGAGGTATTTTAGCCATTGTGCCACATTCTAAGATAATGATAATCCCAGTATTCTCGCCTATTGAAAGAAGTTCGATTTGGGTTACCTCTTAACAATTTGATCGTATATGGTGTAATAATCGCAATTGATCTGTCATTTTTTAATATCTTGGCCGCCTCATATATCCATGTACAGGAAAAGTCGACATATTACACATTTGACCAAAACATTGGGTGGTCTGCTGATCCTGTTTATTTCTCTGGCAGCTTCAGCTCAGAATGGGACTGGCGTTTTTGGCAAGTCGAATTGGGACTGGTGGTGCCAGAATGTAGGTGGATGTCCGGCCAAACCTTGGATCGAGTACCTGATCATATCACCCGGTTTTATGGGGCCTAACGCCCTTCCGGTCCCCAAACTTTCCAGCGGAAGGATTACCAATGGATTCAGGCTGGAGAATGGTGTTCAGGCACACTTCAGCAATGGCGATAACACCCAAAACCTGTATATCGATGCCAATATCAACCTGATGAAGGACCGTGTATCCTTTCTGCTCTATGGGTCCCCCGTGGAACATTTTGCCATGAGTGACAGCGTGCGCGATCTGCGGATGTTGTCAGGGACCTATTTTATTCCTAAAGGATGGGACGTCGGAGACCTGTATTTTGGTACAGAGATACAGCTGTGGAAAGATGAAACCAGTTTTGCGGATGTCATGTTCAGAGCGGTGACCAAAACAGCTTCAGGAGGAAAGGTAGATGCAGATCGTGTAACGAACACCCCGGCCTATTTTATGGACTTTTCCCTGGGGAAAAACTTAAGTGTAGTTGAGGGTCGTACGATTCGTCTGAATGCTATGCTCGGATTTTATGTGTGGCAAACCTACATAGAACGACAAGATGACGCACTGCTGTATGGTCTGGGTGGTGATATCGATTTTGAAAAATATAAGCTTTCATCTTCATTGGCAGGGTATGCCGGGTACAAAAACAACAGGGACCAACCCATGGTTTGGCGTTTGGAACTTCTAAAAAAACAAAAGGTGATCGATTGGCTATTCCAATACCAGGTAGGGTTGGTACACTGGCAGTACTCTTCATTTAAATTTTCAGTGATCTATCATACCGGGTCCGGCAAGGAAAATAAGAAGGATTAACCTATGAGGGCTGTTCGGCTTAATTGGATTTATTTTGCAGGAATGTTAAACAGGAAGTGGACATACAAGAATGGGATAAGGAGAGGAGCTATGCTTTGCTGTGGGCTTATACTTTGTTTATCCCTGTACGCACAAAAGCCCAGAACACAATATCCGCCCTTCTTGTCTAACTCCTACGCCAGCGTAAATGTCGGTTACATCAATTACCCATTCTCACAGGCCCAAATGGAGCCTGGGTTTGTCGCTGAGTCGATCAACATCCCTCATGTGGGCGTTCGCATCAACCTGGGCCATCAATTTAACAAGGTCCTTTCCGTACAAATGGACTATATGCGCCCGGTGAACTGGGTTCAGTACAAAAATGTCAACGGTGATCTGATCGACCATTCCGTGTGGATGAATATCGCCGGTTTCACGCTGAAAGCCCAGCACAAAGTTGCCCGGAAGTTTTCTGTTTATGCAGAAGCCGGATATAGTGTGGTGACGCGCAATGGATTTGATGATGAGATCGATCAGGTAAAAAATGCTAATTTTTCTAATTTGTTGACGGGTGCAGGTCTTCAATATCACTTGCATAATAACTGGGACCTTCTGTTCAGCATGGCCTACTCACCCCCAAATTCCAGGCACAATCAACCACATACCTTCTTTACGACAGCTGGGTTTGCCTATTATATGCGCCCACAATCGCCGGAGCGAGTGAAGGAAAATGAGAACGCGCCCTATATTTTTCCGCACAATGTGCTTCAAATTGGATATGCTAATGATTTTCTCGGTTTTGAAGCGAACAAAAATTTTACCTTCAGTGCCAGACGGCCCGGTATTCCAATATTTTGGCTGGGAGACATCAAGGTAGGAAATGGGGTGTCTATCACTTACCTGAGGAATATCTATCATGGAAGAAAAACCTTTTCATTCGATTGGGGACTCAGTGCTTCATGGTGGCAGAGTAGTATAAACAAAACGAGCTTCTTTACCCTGTCCATCTTTCCTTCGGTTAAGGTCTGGTTCTTGCATATGAAATCGGCAGATGTGTACTTCGTTTATTCCATCGCAGGGCCGGCGTTCATTTCTGAGACGACTCTAGATGAGATTGATTCCGGGAAGCACTTTACTTTTCAGGACTATCTGGGATTTGGTACCTTTTTTGGTGAAGGAAGAACGCTCAATTTTGAGGCGCGAATCGAGCATTTTTCCAATGGCAATCTCTTTCCGGCCAATGATGGTATTGCCATACCGCTGACCTTTGTTCTGGGATATGCGTTTTAGAAAACACATTCGGAAAATCTTTCTTCTGACCCTGTTGTCCTACTGAAAACCTCGTTGTGCTCCAATGGCTAATGCCAGGTTGTACATCCCATAATTTGGATTGCCTATTCCTATCTGTAGGTCATGGGCTACCTCGAAGGATGCTCTTGCCTTTTGGGGGTTGTTTCCTGTGAGAAGGCCGAAACGGTTATTCATGCTGAAGTCAAACAACTGGTCCTTCTCCGTGGTACCAAATATTCCAAACCCGATCCGATGTGTGAAAGAAAGATTGTCCCTGTCTACCTGGCTATACCAGCCGATCGTGCTACTTCTGAATTGTGCAAAATTGAAAATCACATGTTTGTCATAGTTGGTATGAGGACGCTCGAAAGATTCACTTAATTCTCTTCGTTCTTTGTTATAACTGGCGCCTTCCATGAGGGTAAATTCCAGTCCTCCATGATAATCTCCCTTATCAACAAGAATGATCCCGGCTGATACCAGGAAACCAAAGCTCGCCCCGGGGGAGTCCCCACTTCCTCGGAAACGGATCACATGTTTGCCTACAAAGGCTTTTATGCTGATAAACGCCTTAACCGGCTCGATATTTTGTTGGGCCAGCACCGGGCAATACAGAAATAGGTTGAGCCAAAGTAGAAGTAAATATTGCTTTTGGAACTTCATGATGATTAAAGATAAACAATGAAGCTATTATTCAGGTAGTTAAGGGTTGTGCCGTGGATATGGAATTGCTTAATTTAGGGGTTTATAGTGCCAATGGATACGCTAAAAATCTCAGACCTCATCCAACAATCTAAAAATGATTTCCTCCGTCAACGACTGGAGGAAGACCCGGACCTGGCCAACAAGGAAACGGAACAGGGCATATCATACCTACTTTTTGCCGCATATTGTCGCAATAGTGAAGCTGTAGAGATGATCCGTAGAAGGAAGGAACACGTGACTGCTTATGAAGGGGCTGCCATTGGTGACCTTGAAGTGGTATGTCAGCGGCTCGAAGAAGAACCATCTTTGCTAAATGAAGCATCATCCGATGGGTTCAGTTTACTTGGTCTCTGCTGCTTTTTTGGGCATTATGACTTGTCTCGGTACCTGATCAAGGCTGGGGCCGATATTAACCAGCCATCGTTAAACGATTTTAAAGTTGCACCGATCCATTCAGCATGTGCGGGCAATCATATGGAGATTGTAAGGCTGCTGGTGGACCACGGGGTGGACGTAAATGCCAGTCAGATGAGCGGGGTTACCCCTTTGCATACTGCAGCGCATCTGGGGTCTGTTGATCTTGCTAACGTATTGCTTGCTGCAGGAGCAGATGTGCGGGCAACAACAGAAAAAGGTGAAACCCCTAAAGACCTTGCCCTGGTGGATGGCCATCAACAGGTAGCACAATTGTTGGATCTATAGCTGGCTGGCAGCGGCGCATTCTATCAGCAGGAGGCATCCATTTTTTTGTCGTGATCTCGATGACACCATTGCTCCCCTGAACTCCATAGGCTGCTGCCGCTGCACCACTTTTCAATACAGATACATGTTTTATGTTGGTTACGTCCACCAGGCTGGTCGTCCATGCATAACTTTTGTCAACAATAAGATGATTAATCATGATTTGAATTCCGGCCCAATGAGCTGAAGTAATGTCATCGTCAAGCACTGAGATGCTGAAGAAAATTCACTTTAAAAACATTGCCATGACATACAACTATTGAATAGTGCACAGTGTCTTTTAATTATCATCTAACCAACAAAATATATGGTCAGAAATTATTTCCTGGTTACTGTACGTAATCTTGTAAAGAATCGATTGTATTCCTTTATCAACATCGCAGGCCTGGCCGTGGGTATCTGCTGTAGCATCCTCATCCTGTTATGGGTAGACAACGAGATTCATTATGACAGGTTCCTTCCCAAGGTCGATCGTCTGGAACAGGTTTATGTCAATGCAGAGTTTAATGGGAAGATTAACTCGTGGAGGTCTGTGCCGCTGCCCACCTACGAGGCCATGAAGTCTGCAGATAGCCATATTGCACGAGTCTGTGTGACGGGGTGGGGTAGTGATAGGTTGGTTGCCTATAAGAATACGCGTATCATTAAAAGAAGCTACTATGTTAGCGAAGAATTCCTTGAGATGTTTGAATTTCCATTGATCAATGGAGAAGCAGCTTCTGTCTTAGATGATCCGACCTCCATTGTGCTTACCGAATCTTTAGCGAAATCTTTGTTTGGTGAGGAAGACCCAATGGGAAAATTTGTGAAGATAGAGGACAGGAGCTTGCTGAAAGTCACTGGTATATTAAAGGATATCCCTGAAAATTCTTCATTTCAGTTTGATTACCTTATGACATGGAAACATCGTGAATCGATCAATCCATGGGTAGTGGAAAACAAGGACAACTGGGGCAACTATTCCTTTCAGATATTTCTTGAACTGACGGACCCTGCTGCTTTGGGCATGGTCAATTCCTCCATTAAGGACATACTACTGGAAAACGGCCAAGACGATATTCCTCGTGAGTTTTTTCTTCATCCCATGGAGAAATGGCATTTGCAATCCAACTTCGAAAATGGAGTGATCAAAGGAGGTATGATCGATTATGTGCAGTTGTTTACTGTAATTGCACTATTTATATTGATCATAGCCTGTATCAACTTCATGAACCTTGCCACGGCCCGTTCTGAACGACGAGCCAGGGAGGTAGGAATTCGACGGAGCGTCGGTTCAAGCAAGTCTGAGTTGGTGATACAGTTCCTGGGTGAATCTCTCTTTACGACGCTATTGGCCTTCGTTATTGCTGTTCTTATGGCTCAATTGGTACTGCCCTTATACAATGAACTAGTGGATAAAACCCTGGAAATTAATTACCTGTCAGGCAGGTTCTGGGGGTTTTCACTGGCTGTAGTGTTGATTACCGGACTGATTGCCGGAAGCTATCCGGCTTTTTATTTGTCATCTTTCCGACCGGTGAAGACCCTTAAAGGGGACATACATATTGGCAGATCGGCTACCACCCCAAGAAAAATCCTGGTGGTACTTCAGTTTGGATTTGCCATTTTACTCATGGTCGGTACCGTCATCATTTTTCAGCAGATCAACCTGATTAAGGATCGACAGCTAGGGTATAATAAATCCAGGCTGATCACTATACAGTTAACGGACGAAATAACGAAACACTATGAAGTACTCAAGCAGGAGCTATTAAACTCTGGTGCGGTAGAGTCTGTAAATCGGTCGAACAGCGCCATAACCTCCATTAACTCAAATAACTTTCTTGGTTGGCCGGGTAAACCCGAAGATCTCAAAGTAATATTCACCACCATCGTTACGGAATACGATTACACTAAAACCATGGGTATTAAGGTACTGCAGGGCCGTGACTTTTCAAGAGATTTTAAAAGTGACTCATCTGCCATTATTATTAACAAGGCCGCCCTCGATCTGATGGGTCTTGAGAACCCAATAGGTACAGAGCTTGATCTTTGGGGTGATAAACGGAAATTAATAGGAGTGGTTGACAATGTAGTTATGGGGTCACCTTACCGGGAAGTAAAGCCCATGTTTATCATCATGGACGACTGGGGAGGGGTAGTCACGGTGATGCTTTCCAAAAACCGGGATATTCATACATCTCTGGCTAAAGTCAAATCTTTTTTTAATACCTATAACTCGGCTTATCCGTTTGAGTACTCCTTTGTCGACCAGGACTATGAGAAAAAATTTACAACAATTAATCTAGCCAGCCGATTGGCTTCTATTTTTGCCATTTTGGCCTTGATCATTACCGGACTAGGATTGTTTGGATTGGCCGCGTACACAGCAGAGCAAAGGACAAAGGAAATTGGCATACGGAAAGTGCTGGGAGCATCAGTAACAAGCCTTATTGCGCTCATGTCAAAAGAGTATTCTCGAATGGTTTTGATGTCCTTTGTTGTGGCATCACCTGTTGGCTGGTGGTTACTTGACCGGTATCTCGAGAGATATCAGATAAGGACGCCAATCTATTGGTGGGTTTTCCCACTGACCGGCTTGGTAGCCCTCCTGTTTGCTTCCCTGATCGCCAGCCAGCAGGCCCGCAGAGCTGCATTGACCAATCCGGTTGATTCTTTGCGCAACGAATGAGAAACAGATTTATGTTGATTTCCTATTTCGTACCCACTGATGTCAGGGACTACTCATCCCTGAGAGATTTTGCAGGACTTACTCGGGCAGCTTTTATCGACTGATAACTCATGGTAGCCAGGGCTATCAATAGGGTTAGCAAACCGGCCAAGACAAAAATGATTGGATTTAGAACAATACGATACTGAAAATCTTCCAGCCACCTGCTCATCCCCAACCAGGCCAAAGGTGCGGCCACCAGGAAAGAAATAACGACCAGCCTACCAAACTCCCTGGAGAGTAATAAAACAATTCCTGGAATGCTGGCGCCCATGGCCTTACGCACCCCAATCTCTTTGGACCGCTGTTCAGCAGTAAATGCTGCCAGGCCAAAAAGTCCCAGACAGGCGATAAATATGGCCAGGCCCGTGAATACCCCGAATAAACGACCAATTTCAGACTCGGCCTTGTACATATCATCGAACTTCTGATCCAGAAAGGAGTACGAAAAAGCCTGCCCCTGGCTCATGGATGACCAGATATTTTTTATTTGACTTATGATGTTTTTAATATCAGCAGAAGTCAATTTTACAGACAAATACGACCTGCTACGTCCCAACACCAGGCAAAGTGAGTTAATGTTTTGCTTCATCGATTCGAAGTGAAAGTCCTTTACCACGCCGATCACTTCATAGGTACGAGTCGGCACATTGCCTTGTTTATCGGGTTCTCCCCCATCGAAGGTGTTAATATGGGCTCCCACCGGGTTGGTCAAACCAAAAGTGCGAACCGCTTTTTCGTTAAGGATCATGGCGGTGGAGTCAGAAGGGAACTCAGGGCTGAAATTACGCCCGGCGATAAGTTGCATCTTCAGAGTTTTAAGATAATCTTCGTCTACAGACCAGATCTGCATTGAGACCATATTGTTTTCATCAGGTGATTCACCCTCCGGCCAAAAGGCCGTGTCATTGCGGTTGGAGGAACTCACCGGCAGATAGCCGGATACTGAAGCGGATTGAACTCCAGCCACCTGTAATATTTTTTCCTTGAACACGTTAACCTTAGCGCCCAGGGCATATGCGTCTTCCACAAGCAGTACCTGATCCTTGTCGAATCCCAGATTTTTGTTTTGAATAAATTGTATCTGATCATAGATAACAATGGTGCCAATGATCAGCGCCGTGGATATGGAGAACTGGAAGACCACCAGGGTGCTCCTGAGCCATCCGCTTTTTGTTCCAGATTGAAGTTTGCCTTTCAATACGGTGATGGGTTTGAAAGCAGAAAGGAAGAATGCCGGATACATCCCTGCAATACTTCCAATGACCCATGAAGCTATTATAACGATCAGCCAGAACATGCCAGAAGTCCAGGGAAACTCAAGTGTTTTACCCGATATATTATTAAAAAGTGGCAGGGCAAGACGGGCAAGTCCAATGCCCATCACCATTGATATGGAGCTGAGAAGAACAGATTCCGAAAGAAATTGATTGACAAGGTTACCACGCCTGGAACCTAGTACCTTTCGTACGCCAACCTCTTTTGCACGATTTGCCGACCTGGCAGTTGAAAGATTCATGAAATTGATACAAGCAAGGGAGAGGATCAGCAAGGCAATGGCTGAAAAGATATAAACATAAGCAATATCGCCATTCGGCTCAATTTCCTGCTCGAGTTTTGAATAAAGGTGGATTTTCGTTAAAGGCTGGAGTTCGAAACGATACCTGTTCCCGGCGGCCTCCCAATCGTCGATGGACAGGTTGAGGAATTGCTCAATCTGGGGGCCTGCATATTTTTTGAACATCATGGGGAATTTGGCTGCGAGGGCATCAGGATCGGCACCGGGAGCCAGCAGTAAGTAGGTGATGTAATTGTTGGACAACCACATAGTGCTTCGGCTATCTTCCAGGGAGTTGAGAGAGACCATCATCGAAAAATGATAGTGAGATTGCGATGGGATATCCTCATAAACACCGGTTACTTCAACATCACGGTCGTTGTCCAGCAAAAGGCGCTCACCTATGGGGTTTTTATCCCCATAATATTTTCTTGAGGTAGTATTATCAATAATGATGGAATTAGGTTTATCAAGACAGGATCTGTCTGCATAAATAAGATCGATATTAAAGACCGAAAAGATTGAGGAGTCGGCAAACACCAGTTTTTCTTCCCTGAAGTTGCGTGTTCCCGACTTGACCAGGTACCTGCCACGACTTCTGAAACGAAAACTACTTTGAACTTCAGGGTAATCGTTTACAAGAGCTTCGGCCAGGGGCGCTGGTGAATAAGGCATATGAAAATGCTTGCCACCAAATTTTATTTCTGTAGCGATCCGATAGACCCTGTTGGCATTCTTATTATACCGGTCATACGACAATTCATCAACAACAAAAAGAACGATCAACAGGGTACAGGCCAAACCGATGGCCAGCCCGGAAATATTGATGAAAGAATAAAATCTTTGGCGACGCAACGTTCGCAGGGCAATTTTCAAATAGTTTTTGACCATACTATTCCTGTTAGGGATTTATTTAATTCAGACAAAGTTCAAACTTTATCAAAGTCAGAGTTGTTAGTTTAAAAAAGATGATCTGTCATGGCCAAAAGTTGCATGACCTGCTAATTTAGGACTTCGTAGCTGGAGAAAAGGTTACATATGCTATAAAATCGGTATTCAAATTAAACCAATAGCAACTCTTCTAGTCCAACTAGCAAAAAATGAAAATTTGGCATGAAGGTTGATTTTAGATTATTAATGAAAAAGTTCAGTTACATATCGGGTCAAAAACTGGCAACTCTTGCGCTGTTTATCTTGAGCTTAATGATGATCGTTGGGTCATTGGTATTTTAAAGAACGTCTTATCCCAAAGTACGGGTCATTTTTACGTTCCAAAGCTCATGATCAAGCGTCTTACAATAGGCTTGAGTGCTCTTGTTTTTTGGGCTTGTTCCTCAGAAACCGAGAATATTCTTCCCCGCAATAATTTTAAAGTCCAGGGATATTACGTAACTACTTCGGACGTCATTCCCAACGACAACCATGCATTTATGGCAGCGAGAGCGCTGCTTGAGATACAGCGATGGTATCAAACGGCAACAGGAGGGCTTACATTCGAACTCCTTGATGAAGAAAACATTGTTGTGCCCTACATGGCTGATCAGGCGTCTTCTTTTTATGAGGAAGACTGGTGGAGCCTTTTGCTAAATGAGATGAAAAACAAAGATCTTCCGGTAGAATCTCCGGGTACAATAGTTCTTGTGTGGATTGAAGGAGTGGACCAGCTAAGTCCTGAGGCATTTGCACTGGGCGCGACGATCTGTGATGGAGATTGTGGGGCTGCACTCATGCCGGTAACTGCTGTAGTTGATGAAAGTGGGGGCGTTCAAGCTGATCTGGGTTCGGCCATTCATGAGATTGGTCATACACTTGGATTGCATCATCCTGTAGAACTTAAAGACCTGCCCGTTTCAGCTGAAGACAGTACCCTTTTGTATAGTGTGATGACCCAAGCCAATATAAGGTTAAGCACCAATAATCTGGAATACGGGTTTTTAACCAACGAGAAAGAAACCCTGAAGAACAATCCGTTCTTAAAACCATCAGTGGACATCTATCAAACGTACTGGAATACCCGCATTATCAATTATCCCGTGACAGGGTCACTACCTGTCGTGGACTTTCAAAGTGAAAAGCTATCTTCAACAGAGCTAAAATTTTCTGCTCAAACTGAAGCCGGCCTCTATTACTGGTATTTTGGTGACGGAACCACCAGCAATGAGCAAAGCCCAATCCATTCTTTTGGCTCCGGGATTTACAATGTTACCCTGATGGTGACAAGCCCAAATAATATGTCAGCACGGATCAGTCGGTTTGTGGAAGTGCCTTAAACTTGTTTCCTTTTCAGCAAAGATGTTACTTTGGCTCTACCAACCGTTGTTTGATGAGGTCTGTCAGCTTTCGATTATGTTTTTTGATCAATGTTCTTTTGCTTTCGGGTTGCTCATCCATCCGAAAAGATATCCTGTCTTTTGCTCGTCAGCATCATTACCATGTAGGATTTTACCTTCTTGATCCCACCACGGGGAAAGCACTCATCGATATCAATGGAGACAAATACTTTACACCGGCTTCAAATACCAAGATCCTAACCTTTTACTCAGCCCTGTCCGTTTTAGGTGATTCTATCCAGGCCCTCAAATATGAAGAATCTGACAGCGTCCTCTACATCTGGGGTACAGGTGACCCGGTATTTTTGAATGATATTTTCACAGACACCGTTGTGATCCATCGACTTAGGGAAGCCGATAGCCTCGTATTGAGCACTTCTGCGTTTCATGAGAAGTACTTCGGGCCGGGCTGGTCCTGGGATGACTATAACTACAGCTATTCTCCTGAAAGGTCAGGATTCCCCATCTATGGGAATATGGTGAAGTTCTCGATGGATTCCATCACCAAAGAATTAACGGTTCGTCCTCGTTATTTTGTTGATTCTGTCCGCTTCATGGAAGGAGAACAATTTGAGGTTGTAAGGGAGCAGAGCAGGAACCTGTTTTATGTTACACTGGGTGAATGTAAGACCTGTACACTTTATCGCCCATTTAAAACTTCCTGGAATACCACCCGACAGCTTCTGGCCGACACATTACATATACCGATTGGTTTTACCGACAGGGCCCTTCCGGACTCGGCCCTGAGGCTGTATAGCCTGCCCACAGATACGGTTCTGAAGGAAATGATGAGGGCGAGCGACAATTTCGTCGCAGAGCAGTTGCTGATGCAAATAGGAATGAAGGTAAGCGACACGCTTAATTCTGAAAATGCAATCGATTATATGCATAACATTCTGGACCGACAACTGCCCGACTCCCTGATCTGGGTTGATGGGTCGGGCCTATCACGGTATAACCTGACGACGCCAAGGAATGTGGTACGGTTATGGCAGATATTGATTCAGACAATTGGTGTTGACCGGATCAAAAAACTCGTATCTGTAGGAGGTGTGGCGGGGACTATTAAAAACTGGTATGCCATGGACCAGCCTTATATCTATGGGAAAACGGGTACCTTGAGCAATAATCACAACTTAAGTGGACTGTTGTTCACCAGGTCAGGCAAAATGCTGATATTCGCTTATATGAACAATAATTATCCTTTCACCTCAGCTGATGTAAAAGTGGGTATGGAGAATATTTTAAGGAACGTTTATGAACATTACTAAAAAATTTATTGGACTTTTTTTGGTTTTAGGGTTGGGTGTCCAGTACACGGCCTTCTGTCAGGAGAGTAGAGATAGTCTTGATATTAAAATTGGGCAGATGATCATGATTGGATTTAGTGGAACTGCTGTGACCAATGATGACCCGATATTAGATGAGATTGTCAATGGGACCATTGGTGGGGTAATTTTATTTGAGAAAAATATTTCGGATTCCAATTCATATGTGAGGCTGAAAAACCTGACATTTACCCTGGAGAGGAAGGCAAGCATCCCGCTGTTTATGGCTATTGATCAGGAAGGGGGAAAGGTAAATCGTTTGAAGACCAAGTATGGCTTTCCTAAATCAGTGACTGCAGAATACCTGGGTTCGCTTGATAATCCAGATTCTACAAGGTTTTATGCTGAAATGACGGCAGCTACACTGACTGGCCTTGGATTCAACATCAATTTTTCCCCTGTTTTGGACCTGGCCATCAACCCGGACAATCCTGTTATTGTCAAGCACGGGAGATCATATGGGGCCGATCCGAAAGTGGTGGTGCGGAATGCTTCCATTGTTATCCGAACCCATCGTAAATTAGGAGTGATCACCGTAGGAAAGCATTTCCCAGGACATGGAAGTTCGATGACAGACACACATCTGGGCGTTGCTGATGTCACCAACACCTGGCAACCAGTTGAACTTGAGCCGTATAAGGAATTGGTTAGCCGGGATTTGCTGGATGGCGTGATGTCAGCCCACATTGTGAATAAAAAGCTTGACCCTCAGGGATTGCCCGGTACCCTCTCAGGACCCATTCTTCAGGGTTTGCTTCGGGATTCCATTCATTATGATGGAGTAGTATTTAGCGACGACATGCAAATGCATGCCATTACCAAGTATTATGGCCTTGAAAAGGCAGTCAGGTTAGGTATCAATGCGGGTCTCGATGTTGTGATTTTTTCTAATAACATAGATCAGTCGGATCTCAGGACCGCCGGTGTTGTGCATGATTTGATCCGGTCAATGGTAGAAAGTGGAGCCATCAAGAGGTCGAGAATAGACCAGGCCTACCAAAGGATTATGAGCCTTAAACATACTTACCTCTATGCTCATTAAATCTGTTTGTGTTTTTTGCGGATCAAGTATGGGTAGTAAGGCGTGTTACCAGACAGCGGCCATAGAACTCGCAGATGCTATGTCAGACCATAGCATGGACCTTGTTTATGGGGGAGGCAACATCGGGCTGATGGGGGCCCTGGCCAACCGGATGTTGGAACGAAAAGGGACTGTGACGGGAGTTCTTCCACGATTTCTTAATAAAAAAGAAATAGGTCATGTAACTCTTAGCCGGCTCATCCTTGTAAACTCCATGCACGAGCGAAAGCAGAAGATGAGCGATCTGGCTGATGCCTTTATTGCCCTGCCGGGTGGATTCGGGACCCTTGAAGAACTTGCTGAAATGCTTACATGGACTCAACTGGGCCTGTCTTCAAAACCGCTTGGGCTAATGAATGTCGAAGGATTTTTTGATCATTTGCTTCATCAGTTCGATGTGATGAAGAATTGTGGTTTTGTGGGGCCAGCGCAACGGGAAATGTTACAATCTGATGTACATGCTTCGTCCCTTATTAAAAAGTTGTTAATGGCACAGCCCTTGAAAGTACCCACGTGGATCACTGATAAACAAACATGAACAAGTGCCCGGATATGAACATATTTTCGTGCTCTAATGAACAGGCCTGGACCTTAAAAATGTCCCTCTTTTTGAAATTTCACTCTTTTTTGTAAACGGTATGTTTCTTGAATCCATTTTTATGATGGATCGGAACTTTCTTTCAATACTGGTGAAAAAATCACGGGAGTGGCCATTGCTCACATGGACCAACCTCGTGGGAGCTTTATTGGGGATATGTATTATTTTGGTGGGATGGATGATGTTGTTTAGTGCTGCCGAACTCATACCGTCTGGCGAAGCTACAGTGCTGGCGATTACTGCCATGGTGATGATCTACCTTTTCACTTCTATTATGTTTGTGAATGCGATTAGAGTAGTCCTTAAGGGGCATGAAAGAGAGTATAGAATCAGGCTTACGCTGGGGGCCAGAAAATCGTCTCTCTTCTTTAAGATGGTTGCTGAAACTATGTTGATTGCCATGGCTCTCGTGGTGCTGGCAATGACCATGACTGAAATGGTATTGTCTTATTCTCCCTGGAAAGCCCTGAATAGCCTTTCAATTTCATCCTTGTCCTTCCAGGACCAACTTATCCTGGGCCTGGGACTTACCACAATCATTGGATTGTTGAGTACGGCAGCACCTATTATCCGAAATTTGCGAAAACTTAAACCGGGATCCCAAAGAATCAACTAATCCATAGTTGGGAAATGATAAAGATTTGTAATTTTTGATTATGCATCAATATCTGGTTGTATTCAATGGTTATGGAGAGCGGAATTCTGTTTATCCTCAGCAAGAGATAGTACTGCAGCTACGACACGATTGGAGCAAAAATGTGACCGAAGCGTCGAATGTACTTGACCTTGTGCATTTGGAAATAAAAAAACATTTTCAAAGGTATAAACTGATTTCGGTTGAGGAAATAGCAAGGTAGCTTAGCTCACCTTTTCTCCAAGCATGGCCAAGAGTTCATCAACATACTTCCGGTCATTACAGAGGCGGGGCACCTTATTTTGTCCTCCAAGTTTACCCCTGTTTTTCATCCAGGTATAAAACGTTCCAGGCTCAGCCACGACGACCTTCGGTTTTGTCAGGGCCATGTCATGCTGACGTTTGGCTTCGTAGTCGGAGTTTGCCAGTTTTAGCTCATTGTCCAGTACATTGATAAATTCGTCCAGGTTGTCAGGGGGGGTTGAAAATTCAATTATCCATTCATGTCCACCCTGTTCATGGCTCTTCAAGTAGATGGGAGCCGCGGTGAAGTTGTCGATAGTGGCATGTGTTGCTTCACTGGCAGCGGAGATGGCTTGTTCAGCATTTTCAACAATAAGCTCTTCACCAAAGGCATTGATAAAATGCCTCGTTCGTCCGCTGATGCGGATCCTGAATGGGTTCAATGAGGTAAATCGAACGGTATCACCTATTTTATATCGCCAGAGTCCGGCGTTGGTAGAGATCACCATGGCATAGTTCTTGCCTAGCTCTACCTCCTCCAGTTGGAGGGCAGGAGGGTCATCCTCATGTATGGAATCCATAGGGATAAATTCATAGAAGATACCATAATCCAGCATAAGCAGTAGGTCTTCGGTATCCAGGCTATCCTGTAAGCCAAAGAAACCTTCTGAAGCATTATAGGTTTCCATATACTGCATGCGTGGTGATGAGATCATGGACTTGAACAGATCGCGATAAGGAGCAAAGGCTACAGCCCCATGAAAGAATATTTCAAGGTTTGGCCAAACAGCTGAAATATCATCCACCCCTTTGATTTCCATGACCCGCTGAAGAACAAGGACCGACCAGGTAGGTACCCCAGCCATACTCGATACATTTTCATCAGCAACCTCTGCTGCCATCCGTTCAAGCTTCTCTTCCCATCCACTAAGCAGGGCTACTTCTTCACTGGGAGTACGTACGTATTTGGCCCAGAGGGGCATGTTTTGCATGATTACAGCCGATACATCCCCGTATTTAGAATTGGCTGTCGGATCTAGTTGGTTGATCTCATGACTGCCCCCGATGGACAAACCTTTGCCAACAAACATCTTGCTGTCCGGACGATCGTTTAAATAAATGGACAGCATATCCTTTCCCCCCTTTAAATGACAGTCCTCCAGGGCCTCGGGAGAAACAGGGATGAACTTGCTCTTGGTGTTCGTCGTACCTGAAGATTTTGCAAACCACTTGATTTCCGAAGGCCATAACACATTCTGCTCACCATGCATAATCCTTTTGATGTAGGGGAAATGACCTTCATATGGTGTCACAGGCACCCGGTTTTTGTACTCCCGGTATGTTTTAATAGAGCTAAATCCATGTTCCTTCCCAAAGACCGTATCCCTGGCCCTGGTAATAAGTCCATTCAACAATTCCTGTTGCACCTCATGCGGGTATTTTATAAAAAGCTCAATCTGATGAATGCGCTTTTTCATTACCCAGGTGATGATGGAATTAAAAATGTCCATGGGAAGGAAAAATATTAGTTTGAATCCTTAAAATACAAACTATCTTGCTCATTTTGCCTATACAGCATTATATTTTACGCTTAAGTTCAAAGTGCTTACCCAGGTACACTTTCCTTACCTGTGGGTCAGCCGCCAGTTCTTCAGCGCTTCCTTCTTTCAGCAGTCGGCCTTCAAACATGAGATAGGCCCTGTCCGTGATCGATAATGTTTCAGTGACGTTATGGTCGGTAATGAGGATCCCTATATTCCTGTCCTTGAGATGGGCGACAATAGATTGGATTTCTTCCACGGCAATAGGATCTACCCCTGCGAATGGTTCATCCAAAAGCACAAATTTCGGATCTACGGCCAGGGCCCGGGCTATTTCGGTTCGACGTCGTTCTCCACCTGAAAGGACAACGCCCTTATTTTTACGCACTTCTCCCAAGCTGAATTCGTCAATCAACGCATTCATCTTTTTTCGTTGATCTTGCCTGGACATCTTGGTCATTTCCAGCACAGCAAGGAGGTTCTCCTCAACTGTGAGCTTTCTGAATACCGAAGCTTCCTGTGACAGATATCCTATACCCAATTTGGCCCTCTTGTACATGGGAAGCCCGGTAATGTCCTCCTTATCAAGAAAAATTTGCCCTTCATTGGCCTTTATAAGACCCACAATCATATAGAAACTCGTGGTTTTACCTGCGCCATTAGGTCCCAAAAGACCAACAATTTCGCCCTGAGATACTTCTACTGTCACATTGTCAACCACCTTACGGCTCTTATATTTTTTTATAAGGTGTTCAGCTTTCAGTATCATGGTTGGAAGGGTCAAACTTAATATCTTTTATCATCAGCTGAACGTTTGATTTACCACGGAAGGTATTTTTTTCAACTGTATAGGCCAGGTTGAAATGAGCATGATCAGTTAGCTTATCAAAGTGTTCTGGCATATTAAAGCCGATAGCGTCAAAAACCACGCCATCATTTTCATCCAGGACCTGCATTTTGATATGCTCTCCCTTGAGGAGCCGGGCTTCTGCTGCGACGAGGTTGCGGGTGGCAAATATGGGTCTCATGTTGCCGGGGCCGAAGGGTTCCATCTGGTCTATGACCTCTACAAAATTCATTGATATCTGATCGAGGGGTAGAAATTGACTGATGGTCAGCTGTGGGGTGAGTTGTTCGGGTGTTATGGTTGATGACACCACGGACTCAAACTTCTTGCGGAAAGCTTGGAGGTTTTTTAACGGCAGTGTAAGGCCGGCGGCGTATTTGTGGCCTCCGAATTGCTCCAGCAATTCATCACAGGCCGCGATGGCTTGGTGGATATCGAATCCCGGGACTGACCGGGCAGAACCGGTTGCTTTCCCTTCGGATTGGGTAAGGATGATCGTCGGCCTGTGAAAATGCTCAATGCATTTGGAGGCCACAATACCAATGACCCCCTTATGCCAATGTTCCTGATACAGGACCGTTGTCTTGGCCTCTTGCAGCCGGGAGTCCGAACGGATCATTTCCAGAGCTTCCATGGTTATGTCTTTGTCTGTTTCTTTCCGCATTTCATTGTTGGTGTTTAGACTTCCGGCCATTCTAATAGCCTCGAAAAGATCGGGACTGGACAACAACTCCACTGCTCCGTGAGCGTGCGCCATCCTGCCGGCAGCATTGATCCTTGGTGCTATGCCAAATACTATATTGCCTATGGACAATGGTCGTTTCATATTGCCTACCTGCATTAACGCATCAAAGCCGGGCCTGGGCTGTCGGTTTAATTTTTGGAGGCCATGATAAGCCAGGATCCTGTTCTCCCCAGTGATGGGTACAATATCCGAAGCGATGCTGACAGCCACAAGGTCAAGCAGGTCGTGAAGATTTTCAGGGGGCAACTTCATTTGATTAGTTAGGCCTTCCAACAACTTAAAGCCAACGCCACAGCCTGAAAGCTCTTTATAGGGGTAGTCACAGTCCTCCTGCTTTGGATCAAGGATAGCAAAAGCTGCAGGGGGCTTATCTCCTGGCCGATGATGATCACAGATGATAACGTCTATGTCATAGCTCCCGGCCAAATCAACGGTATCAATGGCCCGGATACCACAGTCCAGGCTGATCATCAAGCTAATTCCTCTGCTCTTGGCCCACTCAATTCCCTGTCGGGATATCCCATATCCTTCCGAATAACGGTCTGGAATATAAAAGGAAAGCGATGAGTGTAAGCGTCGTAGGAAGCTCATCATCATAGACACGGAGGTTGTACCATCTACATCATAGTCACCATAGATCAGGATATTTTCCTTGTTGTGAATGGCAGTCATCAATCGATCAACGGCCTTCTTCATATCTTTCATAAGTAATGGAGGATGAAGATGCTTTAAAGAAGGCCTGAAATAATCTTTTGCTTCCTCAAATCCGGTGATGCCACGTTGAATAAGGATGGCTGCCAATGAAGGGTTGATATTCAGGCTATCAGCGAGATCGCTAATCTCCAGGGATTGAGGTTTTGGTAGATAGTTCCATGATTTTTGCATAGCCATTAAATGGGCATCAAAAATAAGGAGAAACATCAATCCCCAAAAAACAGACTCTGTCGATACGTAAAATGCTTATTTGTTTTTCTTCTGGATCAGATACGTCTTATTCTCTTCTCCTTGCAAAATCCTCCTGATATTTTTATGATGCGACCAAAGAATAACAATAGCGAGGAAAAATCCTGAGATGACCAAGATAGGCTCACCGGTTTTAAATCTCGGTATAAAGGTTAACATCAAGGGATAAGAGAGCACGCCAAGAATGGAACCCAGCGAAACATATTTTGATAAAAGAACAGTGATCAGGAAGATGCCCATGGAAATGAGGGCTACCGGGAATTGAATACCAATCATCATACCTAGGAGAGTAGCTACCCCTTTGCCACCCTTAAAGCTTATAAAAATCGAAAATATGTGCCCAAATACCGCCAAAACGCCGAAAATGAGCTTGGTGGTCACCAGTTTTTCCGAAGGAATAATCCCCATCCGAAGTAAAACCACAGCCAGAGCTGTAGCCAATAGACCTTTGGAAATGTCAAGTAGGAGGACAATGGTGCCAGCCCGTTTACCCAGGATGCGGAAGGTATTGGTGGCTCCCGGATTACCGCTACCGTGTTCCCTGACGTCAATACCGTGTATTAATTTGCCAAACCAAACGGCGGTAGGTACTGACCCAAGAAAATACGAAAGAACTCCCCCAAGGATTAACAAAGGATGTATCATATACTATAACTCTTGTAGTGGGTAACAAATGACGTCCCATCTACCTAAACAAATATACAAAATTCATGGAATCCATGTCAACCGATGATGGAATCATGATAGATGTTGCACATTTGATCTCAAATTACACATCATTGAATCCTAGCTAATGAATAAGTTTTTGACCTTTTTGGTACGAGGGCCAAGCTTTCAAAGATGATGGTAAGTTTAAGCCGTTTGAAAACATCCATGTCTATCCCATGACCGCGACACTCTTGGGTCTTTCTTCTGACGGAAGCCGGAGTGACGGTAAGAAAAGTTATTTGAGCTATTTGTTGAAGAAATAAAGAAACCCCGAAACCGAAGTTTCAGGGGAGGATGGTATGCTTAAAAGCCAACTAAACAGAGCACATCCTAATTACTCTTGAAAGTAATGATAGTCCTAAATTAACAATATTGATCATATATATTCAGAAATTTCTGGATAGCTGTTGGTCAACGCTTCGTATTTCAACGGTCTTGTACCTTACCTACCTTCCTTCTTTTTTTGACTGGTTCTCTTCCGACCATTTGATTGTACAGCCGATGGCTTTCGTAGAGGTTAAGCCGCATTATTCATCACACTTCCAGGAATATCGATTTAAAATGGTTGATAACTAACTTAACATTTCTGGCATAGTCGCCCACCTGATAGCCAGGTATATCTACAAATCTTGCAGAAATAACCATAATGATAGTTAGCATAGTATTTATCATAACTCAAGACTTTAACTTGTTAACCAATTTTTCAATTTCACCTTTTCTCAATTCATGCTCAACAAATATTCTGTGACCGGTCTTGGTATTGATTATCAAGGTTGCCGGGATGGCCCCACTCCACGAAGGATCTACAAGATCTATCCAACTGTTGTAATCAATATTTGTCATGAGGTATAAGGCAGATTCCAACTGCCATTTTCTGATAAACGGCAAGAGCTTTGCCTGCAGATTTTTCTGAAAATCCTGGGAGATCAAACTAACGAAAATACCCTCCTAATGGTTCATGCTTTCTATGTAAGGCAGCTCCTTAATGGATGGTTTGCACCAGGTCGCCCAGAAATTAATAATGTGCAGGTCTCCGGCCTTTTGTTTCACGACCCTGACAAGGCCTGATTTGTCAATAAATTGGATGCGGTTGGCTCCTGAGTTAGACCAGGAACAAGCGTAAAAGAAAAATAAACTGAAGTAGAATATCCTCATTATCACATACTTATGAGTACTAAAGATAATAGGATTATTTAAAGTAAAGCTAGGTTTAGCTTCAAATGAGGAAAAGCAATCAGGTTTTTAGTAAAAGAATCACGAAAATCCATTGACATTATGAATTAATTTTTCTAAATTCCAACCGATTTCGTGAGGAGGGATAATCCGGTTATCTGTCTTTCTTCGTAAGAATTTTCTGGTAGAGGAAAGACAAAATAGTAATTTATCAAGAAATTCCCATTTTGGGAACAGTTATTCACAATTGTTCACTATTATCCACATTTAATTATTAACTTAGTATAAGTAGTTGATTACCAATCTATTATAATCATACTCATAAATCGTTATTTTGTGGACAACTTTTGCCAATTCTTCATGAGATGGCGTTTTACTTGATTTTTCATATGTACAAGCCATGGTATATGAAGGGAAGGGCGAATTGGATTTAGTTTATTTATCTTATCAGCGCTTATCCAAGATGCTCTCTTTTGAGTTTATTTCTGTAGGTATTGAAAATGCGAGATTTGGAGATGAAGCCAACATATTGATCCTCATCTATGACCGGTAAATTCCACGCTCCCGTGGCCTCAAATTTATCCATAACGGATTGCATATTTTCATGAGAGCTTATTTGCGCCGGAGGGCTGTGCATTAACTCATTCACCAAGAGGGTGTTGTAGGCTCCCTGGTCAAACATGATATCTCTAATGTCATCCAGGGTAATGATCCCAACCAGTTGGCCATGGGCGTTTACCACAGGGAAAATATTGCGTTTACTTTTTCGGACCAGCTCAACAAGCTGTCCTAAACTTGCATCTGGTGAGATGGTCATCAGGTCATGCTCAATGATCTTCTGTAGGTTGATTATGCTAAGAACTAGCTTGTCTTTGTTTCTGGGAATGAGGTCGCCTGTCATTGCGAGGTGTTTTTCATAAAGTGAGTGAGTTTCAAAATAACTTGTGGCCGAAAAGGATATGGCAGAAACCAGCATTAAGGGGACAAAAAGAGTATACCCGCTGGTAATTTCAGCAATGAGAAAAATGGCTGTCAGAGGAGCATGAAGCACCCCACTCATTACGCCGCACATTCCTACCAGGGTAAAATTACTTGGACTTAATATGGTGCCACCTCCAAGGGTATTTACAATCAGGGCAAACAGGTAGCCCAGCAGCCCACCTAAAAACAAGGTAGGAGCAAAGATACCTCCACTTCCTCCTGCACCAATAGTAAGCGCTGATGCCACGGGCTTGAAGGCCACCATAGCCGTCAGGAAGATGATAAGAAAATATTGGTTGCCTATGATACCGGAGTACATGTTTTCGGCATAAGGGAAAGCCTCCTGGCCATTCAACAAAGCTTTGATCGTATTATAGCCCTCACCATACAGGGGGTTCATCAACAGAACCAGGACTCCCAGGGCAATCCCACCAAGAACACCCCGGACAATATCGTTATGTATATGCTTGATCTTCCCTTCCACCCAATATGTTACTCTGGTAAAATAGACGGAGATTAACCCGGTTACCAGCCCAAGACCCACAAACCAGGGAACATCTGAAAGAACGAAGTCATCCTTCAATGAAAAAGAAAATAATATTTCACTCCCTAAAAGCACCTGAGAGGTAAGGGCTCCAAATACAGAAGAGATCAGCAGGGGGATGAACATCGATATGGTCACATCGGTCAGGATGACCTCGATAGCGAAGACCACCCCTGCTATAGGAGAGTTGAATATGGCAGAGATAGCGCCGGCGGCACCACAACCTATTAGTAATGTTTTTTTCTTGTAATTTAGATGGACGAGTTGGCCCAAATTTGAACCGATGGCTGATCCTGTTACTACTATGGGAGCCTCGAGCCCCACTGATCCGCCGAATCCAACTGTGATGGCACTGGTGATCATTTTTGAATACATTTTCATCCTCAGGATCACACCGGACTTCTTTGAGATAGCATAGAGAATCTGCGTTATGCCATGGCCCATTTCTTCCCTGAGAATATACCTGGCAATGACAACAGTAAAAACAATACCGATCAGTGGATAAATGATGTAGATAAAGCTGTGCTCACCTGTCTCGATCCATACTTTTAATGCTTTTTGGATGAAATGTACAGAGGTTTTGAGTGCTACTGCTGCCAGTCCTGAGATAATGCCTATTAGAATGCCCAGGTAAATGAGGAAATTCCTGTCGCGGATGTGTTTAAGTCGCCAGACCAGAAAAGTATGTAACCAGCGCAGGAACATTTGGCGGGTAAAGGTAATCTTTTTAACTTCAAAAAATCACAGAATATGACTATGCGAATTAGAGCAATAAAAGAGACGTGTCTGTATATTACAGACCTTGATGGGGCCGAAAACTTCTATTCCAATGTATTGGAATTCAACGTTTTCAGCAAATCAAAAGGGCACCATGTATTTTTTAAAATTGGTCAGTCAATGCTATTGTTATTCAATCCCGATTCCTCCAGGTTGAAGCTCCATCCTCCGGCGCATTATGGAGGCGGCAAACAACATCTGGCTTTTGAAGTAAAAGCGGGGATATATAATCAAACCAAAGAGCAACTAATTTCCAAAGGAATAAACATTACAGATACGATGGTCTGGAAAAATGGTATGGAGTCATTTTACTTTGAAGATCCCTTTGGAAATGTCCTTGAGATTGTTCCTGAAGGCATATGGGGGTAAGTAAGTAGAAGAAATTAGCTTTTTGCCAGATATCATTGCTTCAACTGGTAAGTTTCCTTACTTTAGCCCCGGCGTATGGCTCTGCCTCAGATTCCAAATGAGGTTGATTAAATGGGAATTCCGTTAAAATCGGAAGCTGTCCCCGCAACTGTGATTCTCAACTGATTCGGTCGCACGAAGTCCACTGTTCTGGAAGCAGAATGGGAAGGCGCGATCGGGAGATAAGCCAGGAGACCGGCCATTTGCTTGTTGTTTCATAACCCCTTTCGGGAGAAAAGGTTTATGCAAATATGTTAACAAATAGATATTTTCTTTTCATTGGGCTGGTATCCCTTCTAACCAATCATACGATAAAGGCGCAGTCCGGCGATCCTGAGCTAAAAGATACACTGTTGCTGGAAAACGTCGATATTCTGGGCTCTGTACCTTCTAAATATGGAACGGGCGCCCGGATAACTTCATTTAGTCAAGAGGATCTTCAAAACTTTTCATCTACCGAGCTGGCCAACATGCTCCAGTCATTAACCACCACTTATGTGAAGCAGCAAGGAAGTAATATGCTCTCAACGGTTTCCTTTAGAGGTACGGGAGCAAGCCATACCTCTGTGCTTTGGTATGGGGTGCCCATTGGATATCCGATGTTAGGGCAATCCGACTTTTCTTTGTTACCCATATACTTCTATGATCATTTGGCCCTTCAGCATGGGTCGTCATCGGCAGAGTATGGAAATGGCGCTATTGGAGGGATAGTTCACCTGGCGAACGTACGTCCTGAAAATGGAATAGGTGTCCAGGCGACCCAGGAGGTGGGGTCCTATGGGATAATGTTTTCAGGACTAACGTACCACCTTGCAAATAATAATAACTATGTCAGGGTACAACTATTAAGGAATTCAGCGACCAACGATTTTCGGTTTGTCAATACAACAAAGAAAGGAACCCCGATTGAAAGACAACAACATGCCGGTTACCGGCAGCATGGTCTTTCGCTCAGTTCCAGGTTTTCCTTATCAAGCAGATCTTATATGTGGTTTAGCGGCCAGCTTATTGGCATGAACAGGGATATTCAGCCCACCATGAACAGCAATTTGTTAGATCACCAGAATGATTTGAATCTTCGCACCATTCTGGGATTTGTAAAGACGTTTTCTTCCTCGAATCTATCAATTGACTGGGCCCACCTTGACGATAAAATCAACTTTAACTCCCAACGCACCAATGTACATCAGGATATTATCACTGCCGGTTACGAATGGATGACTTATCCACGCATAACGCTAAAGACAGGGGCCAGACAACACTTGATCCGTCTGGCCGCACCTTTTTACATAAAATTTCATGAGTCGGAACAAAGGACCAGTTTGTTTGCATCTGCAGTGCTTAATCTGGCGCCACGATGGGATGTAGCCCTGAATATGCGGCAGGTTCTTGTTGATGGATACAGCATCCCTTTCACTCCTTCCCTGGGGTTAACTTATAAACCTTTAAGCAAACCCACCAACGAGATGAGCCTGAAAACACTCATCTCGAGAGGATACCGATTACCTACATTAAATGATCGCTTCTGGCAACCGGGAGGGAATCCTGATCTGGCTCCGGAATCTTCCTGGAATGGAGAAATAGGCGTGGAAGGAAGGGTGGGTAAACGCATCCGATGGCACTACGAGGTAACATGGTACCAGCTTTGGGTTGATGAATGGATCCTATGGCTTCCGGAAGGGAGCATCTGGACACCCCGAAATATCAAACAGGTGAATGGACATGGACTTGAACTGGATCTGGAAATGAAGGCAGCATTGGGACAAGGGAAAATGAGCGTCAGTACAACCTATGCTTTGACCAAATCAATCAACAAAACCGCTATTGATCCATTTGACAGATCAGTTGGCAAGCAGTTGCCTTATGTTCCTCTGAATAAGGGAAGCGCTGCATTAATATATTCATATAAATCCTGGGAAGTAGGAACCACCATAACTTATACAGGCCAAAGATTTGTAACAGCCGAAAATGAAAGCTCATTAGACCCTTACCTGCTAGTTGCCCTTCAGGCCAGGAAATCTTTTGTGATCAACAGGTTCAAAATGGAGGCCTATATGGGTATGGACAATTTATTTAATGAGAGTTATCAAACAATCAAGAATAATGCTATGCCGGGAAGGATTATCAGAATTGGCCTAACCGCATCATTTGTTAATAAACCAAACGTATCAATTAAATGAAAAGATTTTACTACTGTCTCTTATTTGGCTTATCGCTTGTTTCCTGTAATGATTCAGAATCTCCGACTGGGAAATATACTAGTGGAATATTTGTTGTCAATGAGGGTAATTTCACAGAGGCAGATGGAAGTATTGATTTCTTCACCCCTGGAAATAGCACTGTGGTGCATGATGTGTTCAAAGTAGAAAATGGCATCGAACGAGGCGGAGTGATTCAGTCCATATTCTTTGACAACAACCGGATCTTTATCATGGACCAGAAAGGAAATAAAATAGATGTTGTCAAAGCAGACGATTTTACCCTGATAGCCACTATTGACAATGGCTTGAGTTCACCGAGGTATATGACGATGATCAATGGAGAAGCGTATGTGAGCAACTGGGGCCCATTCGATGCGAATTTCCAACTGCAAGAGTCTTTTATTGCCGTTGTTAATCTTGATTCATATCAAGTGGAAAAATCGATCCCAACACCGGCTGGACCTGAGGCTCTGGTCAGCTTTGGTGACCAGCTTTATGTACCCAATTCCTTTTCTAATACCATCAGCGTTATTTCTTCTTCAACAAAAACAATTACCTCACAATTCACTGTACCTGATGGGCCTCTTCAACTTGTCGAAGATAAAAATGGCAAATGGTGGCTGTTAAGTAATTCATTTATAACGGGTTCTATGCTGAGTCGGCTTAATTTGAACAACGAAGAAGTGGAACTCTCTTTTCCCATTGGATCCTCTGCAAAAAGCCTGGTATTCAATGGCTCGGCTGATCAGTTGTTTATCCTGACAACCCCATTCCAGTCTGAGGCTAGTGTTTTGGCAATTTCAATTGAAGCCACAGAGGCTCCTGTTGCCCCCATCATCACAGGTCCCAACCTATACGGCATCGGTATTGATCCAGTTGCAAACATCATATATTTAGGGAATTCGAATGCTTTCCAGGGTAATGGTACGGTAATCCGTTATTCCACCGATGGGCAAATGATTGATAGCTTCAGTGTTGGCAGAGGGCCAAATAGTTTTTTATTCAGATAAATGATCTACTTCCCGCTGAACAACTCAGGTTCGGCTGCAGGAAAGGTGATCTGATCCAGCCTTGTCTTCAACTCCTCTGCTTTGAGTTGGTAATCCATCATATCCTCAGAGGTCACGGGGTGTGATGACGGAATTTTGACTTGTAATGCATCAACCTGGCGGCCGAATTTCCAAAATCGGTAACAGACGTGGTTTCCTCTTGCCAGACCTGTATGACCAACAAATCCAATGGTTTGTCCTTGCCTTACTTTCACCCCTTTCTTTATACCCCGGGCAATTTTTACCATATGAAGATACTGGGTGCTATAAGTGCTGTTATGTCGGATCTTCACGAAATTCCCATTATATTTTCCATACCTGGCGTCAACTACCATTCCATCTCCAACACTGCGAATAGGGGTCCACTGCGGAGCAGCAAAATCTGTTCCTCGATGGGCCTTGTAGCGTTTCTGAACAGGATGAAATCGCCTGCCGCTATAGCGTGAGCTTATCCTTGAGAATTTAACCGGATAACGGAGCAAGGTTTTCTTCAGGCTTCGTCCTTTTTCATCGAAATAATCCGCCTTGCGGTATTGGCTAAAATGGAAAGCGTATGTCTCGTTCTTGTCATGTTCAAATACCGCAGCATCGATTCCAGCCATACCAATTGGTTTTCCATCCACCAGCTTTTCTTTATAAAGGACTTTAAATCGATCACCTGGATATAGATGAAAGAAATCAATTTCCCAGGCAAATATATCTGCCAGATCATTGGTAAATTGAGGGGATAATCCCATAGCATCAATTGTCTCAGCCAGAGAATTTTGGATAGTCCCCGTTGCGATTCGATCTTGCAGTGTGATCTTCCGATCGAACTTACTCACAAAGGCGGAGTCTTCCAGGTGAAATACAACGTATTCTTCATCATTGGGATAGTAAATCAGGGCGACAGCTGATGATAGACTGTCTCGTTCACAAAGGAGATCATATGGTTTGTACGCCCCCAATTTTCTAATGTCAAAGACATTTTTTGATCGTAGTGAAAGGTCATAAAGCATACTGGGTGCAACATGATGATTCTTCAGTATCATCGCCAGGTTTTCATCACGCCTTATCTTGCCATGGATGAGGTTAAGTTGATCAAGGGAGTAACCATAGTACAATATCTTAGGACTTGCAGACTCTACTTTTGCGGAATCTGATCGCACTTCTGTGTGATTGGCGATCGGTGGCTTGTAAATATAGGCAGACGTAACGGCCACCAAGCCCGTAACACCAATAATGATCCAAATCCAACGTTTCATCCTACGAAATTAAACGCTCAAAGATAAATGGATATTTCAGAATATAAAACGTTGTTAATCAATACTTTACTCTATCGCACTTAAATTTGGACCAATTTCCATTTACCACGGTTGAAGGCGAGGATAAAAACCACGGCAAGTGCCGACACCGAAATGCTGATGGCAAGGAATACACCATTTGGTCCCATATTCAGGGTCATGGCCAGGAAATAGGCCAGAGGTAACTGGAAGAGCCAGTAAAGAAAAAAGTTAATGATCGTTGGTGTCCGGGTATCACCGGCTCCGTTAAAAGCCTGGCTGATTACCATTCCATAGGCAAAAAATACATATCCCATAGAGATGAACTGCAAACTACTACTGCCATATCCTACCACGGCGCTGTTGTCATTGAAAATATAAATCAGGTTTTCTGCCAGCAGGAACAGGGCAATGGACAATATAAATAAAAATACCATATTGAAATGAGCACATCTCCATACGGATTTTTCTGCCCTGTTGGGTTGTTTAGCTCCCAGGTTCTGTCCCACCAGGGTAGCAGCAGCATTAGATAATCCCCAGGCTGGTAAAATGGTGAACATGATGATCCGGAATGATATGGTATATCCCGCGATTGCATCACTCCCGAAAATGGAGATGATTCGTACCATGAATAGCCAACTGGCTGTCCCTATCAAGTATTGACCCATACCTCCGAATGAAACTTTGAGTAGCCGCCAGATAAGTTCTAGATTGATGTGCAAGTTCTCTCTGTGAATGCCTAGAATATTTTTCTTGATGAATAGGTTGTATAACTGATATAGTACACCGGTACCTCTTCCAATGGTGGTCGCAATAGCCGCTCCTTCCACTCCAAATGCGGGGACTGGGCCAAATCCGAAAATAAAGACCGGATCGAGCAGGATGTTTAGCCCATTGGCTAGCCAAAGGGTTCGCATAGCTAAGGATGCGTCACCTGCTCCTCGAAATAAGGCATTTATAATGAAGAGAAGCATGATGCTTAGATTTCCACCCAGCATCCATTTGGTGTAACCGTATCCCTGACTGATTAGCGCTTCACTTCCTCCCATCAGCCGTAAGATGTCCCTGGCAAATACAATGCCGATAACACTCACTACAATGGAAAACACAAAGCCTATGAGGATGGATTGCCAGGCAGCATCTCCGGCCTCTTTTGGCTGCTGCTCTCCAATACGGCGGGCAACCATAGCAGTTCCGGCCATGCTGAGACCAATGGCCACAGCAAAAACCAGCATGATAACAGACTCGGTTAGACCAATGGTGGCGATGGCGTCTACACTCACCTTCGAAACGTAGAAGATATCCACCACAGCGAAGAGCGATTCCATGATCATCTCGAGGATCATAGGAACAGAAAGCATAAATATGGCCCTGTTGATAGATCCGGAAGTGAAATTTTTTTCTGCGCCTGTAAAGGCCAACCTAAAATAAAGGAAGGCTTTTTTGATCATTGGAATATTTTGTGGCTAATGAGCAAGTGCTCTTTAGCCACAAAATAAAAGATCTTATAGATAGGGGACGAGAAAATTGAAATATTTCATGCAATCTTTCGCTCTTCCATGGATCCCCAAAACCTTTGGACCAGTTCCTTGGAGGAAACAGAGTCCTTTGTTATAAAATGAGAAATGTTCAACTGATGTGAGTAGCTCAACCCTGAACTTTTTAACATACACATAGTTATGTGTTTGGTTTTTGGGTCATTTGAAAGTGCTTCGACCAACTTTTGTATTTCTGAATAACCAAAAAGTTCGTCAACAATGATAAGGCTTGGCCTAATCAATTTAACTTTTTGGGGAATGCCCTTCATTGTAAAGGAAATGTTGGTATGTACATGCCCGCGGAAGCCTTGATGTAATTTTTCGCATATCCCAGACATCTCTATGGGATTGTTACCGACCAACATTACGGTAACAGTTTTAATTTTCTTACCCTTCATAACATTGATTTTATGTAGAGAACATTAAGAAATGGCTATCAGGTTCGAAGGGAAAGACAAATGGTAGAAGGATAATATGCGTTGTCTTATAAATGACAGAAAATCTATCTAAAAATGTTGTTGAAAAGACCGGCAAGCCTGATCCCGGCCTTGAGCAGTTGCCGCTCTACCTGTTTCTGATGCCTGAAGTTATAGGCATAAGTGAGGTTTTTTTGATCACCAAAATCATATACTGAAGTCCTCATGGCCATGGATTCAGTGGCCCAATCCACTACTGTTCCCGATTGCAAGGCTGCTATTTCTTCCTTATTCAAATGATCGAGCTTTTTTACCCATTCGGTATAGCTTAAAAGTTGATCATCGATCATTTGAGAGTCCCATACCCGGTGAAGGTTGGAAGATTTCCAGAACCAGTTAATCTTAACATCATTTCCACCTTTATCTTTCCCATTTCCAACGTGCAAAGGCTGGTGTAGGTCGCCCACAAGGTGGGTGAGACAACGGACGGCGAACCGCGCTTCATCCCGTGTCAGAGTATCTGTTCTTAGCTGCGCCGAAAAATGATTAATGGCCCATATAAGGTCACCTTTGGGATTCCTCGTGGCGGTGGCATAGGTTTCTCCATCGGGGATGGTGACATAGTGCCATGTGACCATGTAATCATAACTGTGGTCCGACCGGATAAAATCCATCCAGTTTGCAGCATCTGAAAGTGACTCATCACCCATAATCTTTTTTAGTTGTTTTTTAGCCTTACGGGTTAAATGGTCCTCTGCGATCTGCCCTACCACCCGATGGCCGGTTAATCCCCAACTGACGGCTTGGGTAACAATTACTACCAGGGAAAGAACGAGCAATTTTTTTTTCATATTGATCTAACGGTATGGATATATACTAGTCTAAATATGTCTTGTTTATGACAGAATTGATTTTTACATTGAGGCGTTAATTTCATAAAGATGGAAAACAAAACCGAAACATACGGTGGATTCTGGTTGCGTTTTATTGCATATATTTTGGATACAATAATCATAGGAATGGTTGAGTGGTTATTAATATTGCCTATCCTGGCTGTCTTGGGGATGCACATGGCTTTGGCTGATAACCTGGAGCATTTAGATAAGGCTGATCCTGCGATGATTGTAGTGGCAGCATTGTCAGCTGGATCCGGCTTGTATTTGTCTGCTCTTCTGGTTACATGGCTTTATTTTTCCTTGTTCCAGTCGGGTCCCCGCCAGGCTACCCCTGGAAAAATGATCTTTGGACTTGTTGTGATTGATTCCAATGGAGCAAGGCTGTCTTTTGCACGCGCATCTCTTCGCTATTTTTCTAAATTTCTCTCCTCGGCTGTATTAATGATCGGTTATATTATTGCGGGGTTTAACCCTAAAAAGCAGGCTTTACACGATATGATAGCGAATACCTTTGTTGTGAAAAAATTAGTTTAACCTAAACCATATAAAAATGAGTAATTCAGAAATGTCTCCAAAAGATTGGGCACTGACCTTGTTTCTCACAGGACTGCCTGTCATCGGATTGATCCTTTTATTTATCTGGGCCTTTGGCAGCGGTGCCAACCCGGTTAAAATGAATTATGCCAAAGGGGCTTTAATTCTGACAGCCATCATTATTGTGCTCTACATTTTAATTTTTATGATATTTGGAGCTTCATTAATGTCCAGTTTTTAACGAAAACTGAAACGGCAAATTCAAGCCCTGGTAGTTGATTGCTGTCAGGGCTTTTTTATTCATTAAACTTCAAGGAATGACACGTTTTAAAGCTACAGACCGGAGCAAAGTTGTTAGGATACCACAGCGCGGGATTTATGATAAGGAAGCAGTATATGGAATACTTGACTCATCATTTATCTGCCATATCGCCTACCTCTATAAGGGCACACCGGTAGTGATCCCTACCGCTTATGCCCGTCAAGAGAATGCTGTATGGGTACACGGAGCCATCAATAACAGGATGCTCAACGGTATCCTGGTACAAAACAATATTTCGCTTGCAGTAACCCATATGGATGGGCTGGTGTTAGCTCGTTCTGCTTTTCATCATTCCATGAATTATCGATCGGTTGTCGTATTCGGAACAGCCAGTAAGATCACCTCTGATGATGATAAAATGGAAGCGCTTCGACGGATAAGCGAAAATATTTTGCCGGGCCGCTGGGAGGAAGTGCGAAAACCAAACCAGCAGGAGCTGAAAGCTACCCTGGTGGTTCGCATACAAATTGAAGAGGCCTCCTTAAAACAAAGATCCGGACCGCCGGTGGATAATGATGAAGATTATGATCTACCGATTTGGGCAGGAGTGTTGCCTACCACCATGAAGTATGAGGGACCTGTTGCAGACGAAAAAATGAAGATAGATTTGAACCTTCCAGGATCAGTACGTCAGGCCCTCAAAGTCAGATAGGAAAATGAAGAATGAAGAATTTAGAGCCTATGCGCATGAATTTGTTGACTGGATGGCTGAATACCTTGATCAAATCGAAGACCTGCCGGTAAAATCTCAGGTAAATCCAGGTGATATAAGGAACCAGCTACCCAATCAACCGCCGGAGATGGCAGAATCAATGAAAGACATTTTTAATGATTTTAAGAACATCATCCTTCCGGGGGTCACGCATTGGCAGCATCCTTCATTTCACGCTTATTTTAATGCCAACAACAGCCGACCATCGATATTGGCTGAGATGTTAACCGCAACTCTCGGTGCACAATGTATGATCTGGGCTACCTCACCATCAGCTACCGAACTTGAAGAGGTAACTATGAAATGGCTCAAGGGAATGCTGGGGTTGCCGGAGTCCTGGCACGGTTCAATCCAAAACGGAGCCTCGGACGCTACATTGATTGCCCTGCTAACAGCAAGAGAACGCGTCACTGGGTTCAAATTGAACTCCTCGCGGTCTTCAAATCGGGTTTTTCGCGTTTATGGCTCTGAGCAAGCTCATTCTTCACTGGATAAAGCTGTAGCCATAGCCGGGATTGGTCAACAAAATCTCGTTAAGGTTGCTGTAGATGATCAATATGCCATGGATCCGGAGAAGCTTCGAGAGGCCATCCAGAAAGACATTGATAGGGGGTTTCAGCCCTTGATGGTGATGGCAGCGATTGGCACAACAGGATCAACAGCCATTGATCCACTTTTGCCCATTGCTCATGTATGTGAAGAATATGAAATTTGGCTCCACGTGGACGCGGCCCTGGCGGGAACATCCTTGATTTTAGATGAAATGCGATGGATGGTTCAGGGCATTGAAAAAGCTGAATCGTTTGTAGTAAATCCACATAAATGGATGTTCACTAACTTCGACTGCTCAGCCTATTTTGTAAAAGACAAAAAGGCATTGCTACGTACTTTTTCAGTTTCGCCGGAATACCTAAGAACAAAAGAGGATGAACAAGTCAATAATTATCGTGATTGGGGTATCCCCTTAGGGCGTCGTTTCAGGGCACTAAAATTGTGGTTTGTGATTAGAAGCTTTGGTGTTGAAGGCCTCCGGCAAAAAATAAGGCTTCATTTACAACTGGCGCAATGGTTCAAAGAGCGGGTGCTGCGGGCATCAATATTTGAGTTATGTGCACCCGTGCCACTTAACACTATCTGCTTTCGGGTTAGCCCGACAAATAAAAATAAGTTGGACCTCGATGCTTTAAACAAGGAATTACTGGAAAGTGTGAATGCCACAGGGAAAATATACATAACGCATACGATGCTGCAGCGGCGTTACGTGCTCAGAATGGTCATTGGCCAAACAGAGGTAGCCCAACGGCATGTTGAGAAGGCCTGGAAACTTCTTCATTCCACCGCAGAAGAACTGTTAAGCCGAAAGAATGATTGATTAGTCTGTCATCCCGATGTTTTCTCATATTGCCGGATATAGTTGGTGATTGAAAAAGTGATCAACTACCTTTGAGCCTTAATTTTTTAACTTCACAAGGATGTATGATGAAAAGCAGGTTTTCGGCCTGATTGAAAAAGAATCCGAAAGGCAAAAGCAAGGCCTTGAGTTAATTGCTTCAGAGAACTATGTCTCGGATCAGGTGATGCACGCCATGGGCTCTGTATTAACCAATAAATATGCTGAAGGGCTGCCAGGAAAGAGGTATTACGGAGGTTGTGAGGTCGTGGATGTGATTGAACAGCTCGCCATTGATCGTGCGAAAACCCTTTTTGGCGCTACTTGGGTGAATGTACAACCACATTCCGGTGCACAGGCAAATGCCGCGGTAATGCTTGGGATATTGAATCCCGGAGACACTATTTTGGGATTTGACCTTTCACACGGAGGACATTTGACCCATGGATCTTCGGTTAATTTTTCTGGGAAAATATATCGGCCAACATTTTATGGCGTGGGAAAAAAATCCGGGTGCATAGACTGGCAGAAAGTGGATGAAATCGCCAGGCGTGAGAAGCCAAAAATGATTATTTGTGGTGCTTCTGCATATAGCAGGGATTGGGATTACCAGTCGTTACGAGAAACCGCAGATGCTGTAGGTGCGCTACTTATGGCCGATATCTCGCATCCCTCAGGTCTTATAGCTCGTGGATTGCTCAACGACCCGCTTGAATATTGTCATATCGTTACTACTACCACCCATAAAACCTTGAGGGGCCCCCGTGGAGGTATGATCCTTATGGGTGAAAACTTTGATAATCCTATGGGTCTTCATACGCCCAAAGGGGTGATCCGTAAGATGTCAGCGGTGTTGGACAGCGCAGTTTTTCCTGGCACTCAGGGCGGGCCTCTCGAACATGTGATTGCCTCCAAAGCTGTGGCCTTTGGGGAAGCCCTTACTGACGAGTACCTGAACTATGTGATCCAGGTTCAAAAAAATGCACATGCCATGGCAGAGGCTTTTGTTAAAAAGGAGTATCACCTGATCTCCGGTGGGACAGACAATCATATGATGCTGATTGACCTGAGGAATAAGGGAATTACAGGTAAAACAGCTGAACAAGCCCTGGAGGCAGCCGATATTACCACCAATAAAAACATGGTCCCTTTTGATGATAAGTCTCCTTTTATCACTTCGGGGATTCGTGTGGGAACTGCTGCAATCACAACCAGAGGATTGAAAGAGGACGACATGGTGCGTATCGTTGAATTGATTGATACGGTGATCCGCCATTCGGAGGATCCGGAAGTGATCAATGATGTGCGGACGAATGTGAATGAGTGGATGTCGGAATATCCTCTCTTTGAAACGTTCACCAAAGAAATTCTTTAATGTCGCTTGATCAACCGGATAGTCATGAAGTAGCCGAGAAAGGTGAAATGTCTTTTCTGGAACACCTGGAGGAATTGAGGTGGCATATTATCAGGGCGTTGATTGCGATTGTCGTTTTTGCTGTAGGTATTTTTCTTGCCAAAGACTTTGTTTGGCATAACATCATCCTGGCTCCATCACGTGTCGATTTCTGGACCTACAAAATGCTGTGCAAGGCCGGTGAGGTACTGCATTCATCGGGTCTTTGCATTAACGAGCTGCCATTTATCATTCAAAGTCGAAAAATGACCGGCCAGTTCACTATGCATATTACCTCTTCATTTTTGATTGGCCTCATTATCTCCTTTCCCTATGTTTTTTGGGAAATATGGAGCTTTATAAGCCCCGGACTCAAGGAGAATGAACGGATGAAGTCACGCGGAGCCGTATTCTTTGTTAGTCTTCTTTTCTTAATTGGGGTCCTGTTTGGCTATTATATCATATCACCGCTTTCGGTGAATTTTTTGGCGCACTACCAGGTGGACCCGAGCATAAGAAACGAGTTCACCCTAACCAATTATGTGACCACCATATCGATGATTGTATTGGCTACGGCCATCCTGTTCCAGCTACCCATGATTGTGCTGGTGCTTACCAAGGCAGGGCTTCTAGGGCCAGGTATTATGAAAAAATATCGCAAGCATGCCGTAATTGTAATCCTTACGTTAGGTGCTTTGCTAACTCCTCCGGATCCCATTAGTCAGATATTAGTAGCTATCCCATTGTTTGGTCTCTACGAAGTAAGTATATTTATTTCAGCATCTATTAAGCATAAAGAAGCCCTGAAAGAAGAGGCTCGTTTACCAGAAACAAAATAACTATGTCAATCAAAATAGCCATTGGAGGTGACCATGCCGGTTTCGATTTGAAAAAAGAGATTATTGAAAAGTTGCAGAATGATGGATATAAAGTTAAAGATCATGGACCCTTTAATGCCGAATCAGTAGATTATCCTGATTATGTTCATCCGTTGGCCACATCGGTCCATAGTGGAGAATACGACTTTGGAATTGCTATCTGTGGCAGCGGGAATGGAGTGGCCATGGTGGCCAATAAGCATAAGGGGATAAGAGCAGCTATTTGTTGGACTCCTGAGTTGGCTCGTTTAGGAAGGGCACATAACAATGCCAATATATTATGCCTGCCAGCTCGATTCATTGATACGGCAACCGGTCTGGAAATCACAGACACCTTCATAAATGAACCTTTTGAGGGCGGGCGCCATGCTCGTCGTGTAGACAAAATCGAACTGGAATAAAATCAGGAAAACAATCTAAAAACCAGGAATGAGGCCAGATATGCCAATCCGGACATATATATTGTTTGCAGAAAAGGCCATTTCCAACTCTTGGTTTCGCGATGGACCACGGCCAGGGTACTCATGCACTGCATGGCAAAAGCATAAAAAATCATAAGTGATAGACCCATGGGAATCGTATAAAACGACTTACCGGTCCGGGGATTTTTTTCATCCTTCATCCGGCTCATAATCGTGGTAGTGTTGTCAGCAGAAGATTCGATGCTGTAGAGGGTCGCCATGGTTCCTACAAAAACTTCTCTCGCTGCAAAAGAAGTGACCAATGCTATACCTATTTTCCAGTTGAAGCCCAATGGAGCAATAACCGGTTCAATAATATGACCCAACGTTGCGGCATACGAGTGCTCCAGTTTATAGGAAGAAATGCGGTCATCTATTTCTTTTTTGGAAAGGTCTAAAGTAGAAGTGGTAGTTCGAACGTATTCTTCGGCATGTTTTATCTTTTCTCCCGGTCCATAAGAGGAAAGCACCCAAAGAACAATGGAAATTGCGATAATTATTTTTCCAGCAGTGAATGAGAAAGCTTTCACCTTTTCGAGAATAACAATACCCACATTTTTCCAACGGGGCATTTTATAAGTGGGCAATTCCATTATTAAAAAACTTCGTTCCGATGAATGCATAATACGCTTCAGCAGGTAGGCCGAACCAATGGCAGCGAAAAACCCAACCAGATACAGACTCAACAACACAAGACCTTGAAGATTGATGATACCCAATAATTCTCGCTGAGGAATGACCAGGGCGATGAGGATGGTATATACAGGCAGGCGGGCCGAGCAACTGATGAGAGGGGTGACAAAAATTGTAATAAGCCTTTCTTTCCAATGTTCGATGTTCCGGGTGGCCATGATGGCAGGAATAGCGCAGGCTACCCCTGAGATCAACGGGACTACCGATCTCCCACTCAATCCTACTCCTCGCATGATCTTGTCCATCAGGAACACAACCCTAGCCATATAACCGGATTCTTCAAGTATTGCAATGAAAGCAAAAAGTATGGCAATTTGCGGAATGAATATGACCACACCTCCAACTCCAGGTACAATTCCATCCTTGAGAAGGTCTGTGAATACACCAGGGGGTAATACCAGTCCCAGCCAACCACTGGTTTGAGCTATCCAATGGTCAATGAAGTTCATCGGTACTGTAGCCCAGGCAAAAATGGATTGGAAAATAGTGAATAGGATTCCTAAAAAGATGATGTACCCAAAAATCTGGTGCGTCAGGATTTTGTCGATTCGATCCGTATAGATTTTTAATCCTTTTTGGGGTTGATTATGCTCTACATCCGTAACAAGCTTACTTATTTTACGGTATCTGAGGGTAGTTTCTCTCGCTTCAAGGGATTGGGCTGTGTCTTTATCTATGGCATTCCTTCGTAAAAGCGAATGCAATGCCAGATACGGCCTTATCAGGTGATGGCCATTCATCTGTTCCCTGACTTTCTCACCAACAATCTCCCGTATGTCTAAAAATTCCTGATGGTTAGTGGTTTGCGATCTTAACAACGTATTCTTCAATGCAGATATCCCATCGCCGGTTCGGGCGTTGATCGTAAGGACCTGAACGCCCAGCTCTTTCTCAAGCATTTGAAGGTCCACCCCTTTACCCATTCGCGTGGCCAAATCACCCATATTTAATACCAGGATGGTTGGGTAACCTAAATCCTTTACCTGAGTAAAGAGTAAAAGGTTCCTCTTTAGGTTAGAAACGTCCACAATCACCACCAAAAGATCCGGGGAGTCTTTAACAGCCGGGTTGATAAGGACATCAGTCACTACGTCTTCATCTTTCGATTTGGCATAGAGGCTATAAGTTCCCGGAAGATCGATAATCTTCGCAGCAGGGTGTCCGGTTACTGGCATCATCCCGGTTTTTTTATCCACGGTTACCCCCGGGAAGTTGCCGATTTTCTGATGTAAGCCGGTTAGTTGGTTGAACAAAGAAGTCTTGCCGGAGTTGGGATTTCCGATAAGGGCAATGGTTAGAGAACGATCCTTGCTCATTTATTCTACCAATGAAACGGAGGAAGCCTCTTCTTTTCTCAGACAAAGTCGGTAGCCATCAACACTAAAGCAAATAGGATCACCCAGTGGGGCATGGAACTTCATTTCAACCCTGGTTCCGGGCAAACAGCCCATATCCAACAGCTTCAATGCGAGTTTGTCGTCCTTGAAACAACAGATCTCACCCTGTTCTCCTGGTTTTAATTGAGCTAATGTTCGAGGCTTCGTCATCCTTATTTAGAATAATTATAAACAAAGGTAATAGCCTTCCAACCGATAACAAAATGATCTGGATCATAGAAAAAAGAAAAGGGAGTCAATTTTGACCCCCTTTGTCTAACCTATGAGAAACAACCTAACTTACTCAATAACGAGTTTTCGCCGTGTAGCTTTATTAGCTTGATTTATCTCCAGCATGAAGATTCCTTTCCCAACAGACGACAAATCAATCGTGCTATCGTATTTTCCTTTAAACGCATTTATTTCTTGTAGATAGACTTGTTTTCCTTCCCTGGAAAAAATGACCAATCGGACTGGCTTTTTGGCTGCTTCGAATACCAGTCGAGCTTTTTTCTTTACAGGGTCGGGATAAAACATGAAATTGTCCAACTTTAACTTTTTCTTAGAAAAAAGATCATGGGTACGCAAGTCTTGCCTTGAAAAGTCTTCAAGGGAGATATTCGAAAATGATCCGTTGGCTTTTGGAGAGAAGTCAAAATCCTTTCCATTGGACGACTTGTGATCTAATTTATCCCCTTTGATTATATCATGCCTTTCGACTGCTCCCTTATCAATATTGTCTTTGTTTGATTCACCATCCTTAAATGTCATGTCCTTCCCGTTTTGTTTGATGTGAATGTTACCGTCCTCATCCGTCCAGACTTTCAGATCATTTATGGTCAGGGGTTCATCGTTATCAAAGAATAGATGATGTTTTCGTGAACCAATGAAATCATTAAAGCCGGGACTCGTATCCAGTGAATCATCAAAGTCAAAATTCATATTCAATGAAGAATCCTCGTCAAAGAATGAGTTCATGACATCATCATCGAAGTTAGATTCGAAGTCGTTCAATTCAGGGTCGTCCTGCATATCTGCCAGGTTGTGATAGTATTTGTCAACCACTGAGGATTCGCCATTGTGGTTTTTCTTAATCCTGACATGATATTCTCCATCTTTTGAATCAATCCTGATCTCAGATGATGAAGACTTTTGTGCCTGAAGAGTACAGGTGAGAAAAAGAGCTGTTATTAAAAGACCTACTTGCTTCATGTGTCATGATTGATTTTTCAAAGCTAGGAACTTACCACAGTCTGAGAATATAAAAGCCGTTAAAGGATGTTAAAAGTTGTTAATCTTGATTGCACATCTTTTGTATCCGATAATTTTGATATCGAAGCAGTGGATATCGAAAGAAAAAAATTGAATGAAAAAACATGCTATTTGGTTGGTCATCTCACTAATGACCTTAGCCTTATTAGGGCTGAGCACTTTTCAGTATTACTGGATAAGTGATGTTATCAAACAAAATCAACAGCGTTTTATTGGTGACGTCTATGCTTCCCTTAACTATGTGGCTTCTCGTCTTGAATCTCTTGAAATGAGACAGATTGCTTTAAGTGGTTATTTTTCTTATACGGAAAAAATAGATACATCCAATGTATTTAGTCCGAATGTCGATTCCAGTTTCCCTTTGTTTTTAGATTCAATGTACTTTCCTAACGAAAGGAAATCGGCAAACGACCCACCAAAAGATTTGCGAGGTTCTTGGTTGGCTCAGCAAGCTAATGGAGAGGTGACAAATGGGCAATCTGAAAGAGCAGATCCCGTCAATAAAAAACTCTATCGAAGGATCCAAAAATTCAATTCGATGGTCCAGCGTATGGAATTTGAGACCAAATCAACTCATCGGCTTCAACCTGTGCTGATCGACAGTTTGTTAAAAGTGACCTTCAGATCACGGGGTATTGAACTACCTTATGAGTTTGGGGTGGTGACCAATGATGGTAAAGGACTGTTGCTGGCCAGGAGTAAAGATCAGTCGGCATTGATGCGTACACCTCTTCGGGCCAATCTGTTCCCTAATGATGTTTATGGTAATGGCGGAACGCTGTTGGTTTCGTTTCCATCACAAGCCCGGTATTTATTCAACAAAATTTGGGCGACTCTGGCAACTTCAGTAATATTCATTTTGATCATCATTGTATGTTTTGCCTATGCTATTATGATCATATTTCGTCAAAAAAAGATTTCTGAATTGAAGAATGACTTCATCAATAACATGACCCATGAGTTCAAAACACCTATATCTACTGTGTCTCTGGCATGTGAAGCGTTATCCGAAAATGAAATTCATTCTAATAAAAACACCCTAATGAGGTACCTGGGCATCATCAAGGACGAGACCAAACGTCTTGGCGGACAAGTGGAAAAGGTGTTGCAGATTGCCTCACTTGAAAAGCAGGATTTTGCCCTGGCCAATGAAATAATTGATATGCATGATTTGGTTAACAAAGCCAAAGAACGCGCCATAATTCAAATGGAAACCCGGCATGGAGAACTTAGTTGCGAATTGAACGCCTCCCGATCGCTGGTGATGGGGGATGAATTCCACCTGACAAATGTGATTTTCAACTTACTGGATAACGCCATCAAGTACTCACCGGAATCACCAGAAATTCATATCTGGACGAAGGATACGGCCAATGGGGTTAATATTGAAGTCAGTGATAAAGGAATTGGCATGTCCAGGGATCAGGTAAAACATATTTTTGAAAAATTTTATCGGGTACCTACGGGCAATCGCCATGATGTTAAAGGATTTGGATTGGGCTTGAGCTATGTTCGCTTTATCATTGAGGCTCATGGTGGATCCATCACCGTATCCTCTTCTCCCGGACATGGGAGCACTTTCAATATTATTTTACCAGTTTGCAATGCCTGAAAAACAAATACTGATAGTAGAAGATGATGAAAATTTAGGACAAATCCTCCAGGAATATCTGGAGCTCAAAGGTTTTATCACTGAATTGAAACGCGATGGGGTGGAAGGTCTTAAAGCATTCAAGGCCAACCAATATGACTTGTGTATTCTGGATGTAATGATGCCTCGGATGGATGGCTTCACTTTGGGGAAAGAGATTCGTCTGCTGGATGAGCACATTCCTTTCATCTATCTGACGGCAAAGTCTATGCCTGAAGATACCATCAAAGGTCTGGAGTATGGCGCCGATGATTACATGACCAAACCTTTCAGTATGGAGGAGCTTTTGCTACGTCTTAATGCTATTCTGCGTAGGACAGGAGATACTGAAGAACCACAGCAGGAATTTAAGTTTGGCCAATTCAATTTCAACAATATTCATCAGGAATTGACATCGAATGGGAAAACAGTCTCCCTGACCTCCAAGGAATCAAAGCTTCTTCTTCTGTTGTGCCAGAACATGAACAAAGTGCTAAACCGGTCGGCAGCTTTGAAGATCATATGGGGAGATGATAGTTACTTCAACGCACGCAGTATGGACGTTTATATCACCAAATTGAGAAAATTACTACATGCCGATGAACGGGTCCGGATTGTGACTGTCCATGGGGAAGGATTTCGACTTGTGGTTGATCAATAAAATCATTAAATTATAGACGAAATATTTGACCGTCGTTGTAACACTGTGTACGAATATCCACAGGGCAATTCAGGTAATTGAGTTCTAAATTATGATCCAACTTATACCTTCAATTTCTGTGCTGAGGGGGCAAGTCATCCGGCTCACCCGGGGAGATTACGAAAATCCTGTACTCTATAAGAAAAGCCCGATTGATCTGGCAAGGAAATTTGAAGATCATGGTATAGAGGTTGTTCACCTTGTGGACCTAGACGGTGCTCTCGATGGTAAATTTAAAAACTATCACATCCTTGAAGCGTTGGTGGGTCATACCAACCTGAAAATCGATTGTACCGGCGGCATCTACACCGATGGAGACATTAGCAAAGCCTATGAATATGGAGCTTCCTACATTACGGCGGCAAGTGTATCGGCTCAAAACCGGGACTTGTTTGCTTCATGGATAATATCTTACGGTAGGGAAAAGATCACCCTTGGTGCAGATGTAAGAGGAACCAAGATTGCGGTACGGGGCTGGATGAGAGATACAGGAATTGACATTTTCGACCATATAGAGTATTTCTACAATCATGGGTTGAAATATGTTAAAACAACCGATATTGATAAGGATGGTTGCCTGGTTGGTCCTGCTTTCGATCTCTACAAGGAAATTATGAAAAGATTCCCAAATATTAAGGTTTTGGCCAGTGGCGGGGTTCGACATATGGATATCAAGGCGTTGAATGATATGGGTGTTTTTGCCGTTATATTTGGCAAAGCCTACTATGAAAAAAGAATTTCTCTGAAAGAACTTGACAGATTTGTTGCCCAGGAAGCCTGATTGTAACTATTACTCCTCTACTCCGGTAAACTTAAACTTCTCGATGATGTAGTAGATGAAATTAAAAGACAAGGCTGCGTTTGGATCATCTTCCTGAACTTCTTCAGCATCATCCGTATCATCTTTTTCACTTTTTGCTACAGCCGAGTTATCTGGTGCAATGTCGGGTATTGTATTGAATACCGGCACCTTAAGTCCAGCCTCATCTTCCATATCTTGGTCCTGTACAGTAGTTGTCTGGACAGAATCCTCCTGGTTTTTCTTCTTTTTCGGGCAACTACCTTTATCGGGAGGGGTAATAGCTCCAGCAATTAGCGGCAAAAGAATTATAGCCACCAATAAGAACCTGATATTAACGTTTTTGGGCAAAGCAGTCCAATTTATCAACACTTGTAAATATACGTTGCGAAATTTGGAAATGTTATCATTTACATGACAATTTAGTTAGATATTAGCAACTCATGGCTAACTTTCGCACAGCGAATGTGAATTTAATATAAGATGTAACAAAATGGGACAATTAATTTCCTGGCAGGAATTTGCAAAAGTTGATCTAAGGGTGGGTACTATTGAACGTGCGGAAGAATTCCCGGAGGCCAGACAACCCGCTTATAAAATGTGGATCAACCTGGGTGAGTTGGGAACAAAAAAATCAAGTGCGCAAATCACCATTCATTACCACGTGGAAGAGTTGGTGGGTCGTCAGGTAATATGTGTGACCAATTTTCCCGAAAAGCAAATTGGCCCTTTTCGTTCGGAAGTACTGGTGACCGGTTTCCCCGATGAAAAAGGAGCGATTGTACTGTCCCAGCCTGAGCGTAAAATACCAAATGGATCGAAGTTGTGCTGAGGGCAATCAATATGAACATGGCAGAATCATCACATGTTGCCAGGCTAGAGGTTGATCTCAAGGCCATCAACCATAATGCAAATGTCTATCGATCTTTTCTTGGTAATGACACCAAGATGATGGGGATGGTGAAAGCATTTGGTTACGGCCTGGGAGATGTGGCCGTTTCTAAATGTTTAGAAGAAAACCGTACAGTTGATTATCTGGGAGTTGCCTACTGTTCCGAGGGGGTTCACCTTCGAAATGCCGGCATAAAATTACCCATTATGGTTATGAATCCGTCAACAAATGACTTTTCATCCTTGATGGCATATAATATTGAACCTACCATTTGTACGATGTCTCAGCTGATGGCTTATGCCGACTTTATTAAATCTTCAGGGATCGAAGGCCCGGCAGTGCATATCAAAGTGGATACCGGTATGCACCGTCTGGGATTTTCTCCGGAGGAATGGGAGAAGGTAAGTGGGGTTCTGAAGGATTCACCTATAACTGTAAAGGGTATATATACTCATTTTGCCGCCACACCTGAAGAAGGGCATGATCGGTTTAGCCTGGAGCAGGCAAGCCGGCTAGAGCAATTTTATACTCATTTGTCCGATAAACTTCAGGAAACGCCAATGCTTCATGCCATGAATTCAGCCGGGATCTTGCGCTTTCAGGAGTTCCAATTTGATATGGTACGTTTGGGCATGGGACTTTATGGATATGACCCCTCACATATCATTCAGGATAAGCTCCGTTGTGCATGTTGCTGGATTACTGAGATTTCTCAAATCAATACATTAAAGAAAGGCGAAACAGTCGGATATTCCAGGGTTGGGGAAGTCATGAAGGATCATACCCGCATTGCGGTTTTGGCAGTGGGCTATGCTGATGGGTATCGAAGAGCATTTAGTAATGGAAAGGCGGAGGTTTGGATCAATGGACAGCGGGCAGCGACTATTGGTAATGTCTGCATGGATATGACCTTTGTGGACGTGACGGAAATTCCTTGCTCCGTCGGTGACCAGGTTGAACTTCTTGGGCCCCATATTACGGCCGGTGAATTGGCAGAGGCGGCCGGAACCATTGATTATGAGATCCTCACGGGGATTGGGCCTAGAGTAGAACGCAGGATAACCAAACATGGTATCGCTAGTGATTGACAGGATGCATGAGCATTTCAAGTTCCCTCTCCGCTACGTTCTTTGATTCTTCCAAAGTGTTGATGAACTGTTTCATTACATGCACCTTGAATATTTGTGGACTGGGTGAACCGAGCTTCGCAGAAAATTTCAGCATCTGGCCATAGAGTTTTTTTGCAATGACAACAGATTCTTTCTCCGGTTTAACCCGGAAAATTCAACAGAATATTCCATCCAGTGGGTTGCCAAATGTTAAATTATTGATAATCTGTTCATTAGGTTTCAGATAAACTTTATTTATAAAAAACATAATACCCAAATATGGGGGTTCAATATTAGGCAATATGCAGAGTTAACCCTTTCATAAGTAATTAATAATCAAGAGTTATCAACCATTTAACCCGGATTATGCGATAGATTTCGTTATGAGATTCAAAAGAACAAAGAATCAGCGAGTTATGGATGCAAAGCATC
>Ga0114931_10000316_pt1 | contig 56981 bp, 72 predicted proteins | sample 2SBtaG_FD_89579 | JGI IMG/M metagenome (GOLD analysis project Ga0114931, IMG submission 89579) | Deep subsurface microbial communities from Kolumbo volcano to uncover new lineages of life (NeLLi) - 2SBTROV14_V59a metaG | ecosystem: Environmental > Aquatic > Marine > Volcanic | place: Kolumbo... | reverse complement strand
TTATGCTTTAGATTACATTTTAGAAAAGTATTTAGGAGGCGCTGGAAGTCTAGTCATTCTTTTAGCCATGCTTTTTATTGGAATTATTATTGCTTTTAATTTTTCCATTTTTAGTTTGTTTTACAAATTTAAAAAAGAACTAAAAGAAAAAGAGGAAGAAGAGGAAAAAGGAGAAGAAACAAAAGATACAGAAAACCAAAAAGCGATTGAAACGGATGAGGCAATAAAAGACACCTCTCGAGAACCGCTTTCTTCTCAGCCAAAAACGGATTTTGATGATGATCATAAAAATAATATTAAACACATAGAATTTGTAGAAGGAAACGATCAATATATTTCCCCAGATATTGAAAATAAAGATCTTACAATAGATAAAATTCTTCCAGATGATCAGATAGAACGTAAATCAATGGATTTGAAACATCCAAGTCATACTTACAGCAAGACTAAAAATTCTAAAAACAAAAAATGGTTTTTTCCACCGTTAGATCTTTTAGAAAAAAGCTCCGGCAAAGCAGAGGCGGGTGATATTGAAAAGAATTTTTCTATTATTGAAAAAACATTGAAAGACTTTGGAATTGAAGTGGAACGAGGCGGTACTAGGAATGGTCCAACAGTTACCCAATACAGGATCAAGCCGGCTGTGGGTGTAAAAATAGCCAAAATTCTAGCGCTTCAAGATGATCTGGCGATGGCTTTAGCAAAAACAATCCGTATTGAAGCACCTATTCCCGGAGAGTCGCTGGTTGGTATTGAAGTTCCCAACAAAACTCCTTCAGAAGTAAGGCTTCGTGACCTGCTGGAAGAGGTTGATTTCAAAAGAAGAAAATCTAATCTAACTTTGGCGCTAGGGCGGGATGTCAGCGGGAAATGTGAATTCAGCAATCTAGCCAAAATGCCGCATCTGATGATTGCCGGAGCGACTGGAACCGGAAAATCAGTCTGTATTAATTCTGTCATTACTGCCCTGCTTTTTCAAAATTCTCCTAAAAATCTTAAATTTATCATGGTTGACCCCAAACGAGTAGAACTCTCCCCATACAACGGCATTCCGCATTTGCTAACGGACACAGTAGTGGAAAATGGACAAGTTATCAAAACTCTTGGCTGGGCAGTGGGAGAGATGGAACGGCGCTACCGCTTGTTTCAAGACACTGCTTCTCGAGACATGGCTTCTTATCGTAAAAAATTAAAAGAAGGTTTCACAATAGAACGCAATGACCCGGAAACTAATGAAATTTATCAAGAAAAATTAAAAGATTTGCCGTATATTGTTATTGTAATTGATGAGCTAGCCGATCTTATGAGCAGTCATGGCAAAGAAATAGAAGGATCCATTGTGCGGATTGCACAAATGGCCCGGGCGGTCGGAATGCATTTGATAATATCTACTCAAAGACCTTCGGTAGAAGTAATTACAGGATTGATAAAAGCTAATATTACAACCCGCATTGCTTTTCAAGTGGCTACTCAAATAGATTCTCGCACTATCATTGATATGGGTGGCGCGGAAAAATTATTGGGTAACGGAGACATGCTTTATCTTTCAACAAACTCCCCTAAGCCTAAAAGAATTCAAGGCGTGCTTGTTAGTGAATCTGAAGTAAAAAGAGTAGTTGATTTTATTAAAAAAGAAAATAAACAGAAGGAAGATGAAAAAGAAGATATAACTCAAGACTTTCAAAAGGAAGATGCTGGATTTCAAAGAATAGATTTTGATGAAGAAGATGAATTGTTAGAAACAGCAAAAGAAGAAATCTTGCGTGCTAATAAAGCTTCAGCTTCATTCTTGCAAAGGAGACTTCGCATTGGTTATTCCCGAGCGTCAAGAATACTGGATTTTTTAGAAGAAAAAGGAATGATTGGTCCGGCAAACGGGAACAAACCTCGGGAAATTTATATAGCCAATAAAAAAAATGAAGTAGAATATTCCAATTCAGAAGAAGATCAAAAGAAGAGAGATAAGTGGCAACTGTAACCATAAAATATAGAATATAAAACACTAAGCTGATACATAAAATAGATATTAATTGTATATTCTAATTGTGGGCTATATGTTGTATAAAATATGAATGGTTTTATTAAAAAAAGCGTAAAAACACTAACATTAGGGGAAAAACTAAGAAAGCTTAGAAGTGATAAAAGAATTTCGTTAAATAAAGTTTCTCAATCTACCAAAATTCAGATAAAATATTTAGAATATTTAGAACAAGGAAATTATGATAAGCTACCGGCAGATGTTTATACAAAAGGATTTTTACGTAGCTATGCTGATTTTTTAGGAGTAGATAAAAATATTCTTTTAAAATTATATAACAAGGAGAGAGACATTAGAAAAAACTTGAAAAAAAATAAAAAGCAGGTTTTGAAAAAAACAAAACCGCTTAATATTTCTTATTTTGTTTTTACTCCTAAGAAAATTTTAATCTTTGTAACAACAATTTTAATTTTTGTAGGTTTGTTTTTTCTTTATAAAGAAATTGGATCTTTTGCTAGTACGCCGCGGCTGGTTGTTTTAAGTCCAAATAATAACAGCCAGGTTAGCAGTAATTTTGTAAGTGTGGAAGGAATAACTGACAAAGACGCTTCCGTTTTTATTAACAATCAGCCAATTTTAGTAGGCGACGACGGAAAATTTGAAGAAAATTTAACCTTGCAATCGGGAGTAAACTTTATCAATATAAAAGCGACTAACAAATTTAAAAAAGAAATTATCCAAACAATTACAGTGCGTTATAATTGTAAACTTCAAGAAAAAGTTGCTTCCGATGAATTATCAAATAACGATAATTCTAACAATACTTCAGACCAACCAGATAACCAAAAAACCCCTGATAAGAATCAACAAGGAGTTAAAATTGAAGTTAGAGTTGACCCTGGTCCAGTTTGGCTTAGCGTAGAAACGGATGACAATACAGTTTTTAAAGGGATGCTTTTAGCTGGTGCTAGCCAAACATTTCAAGCCAAAGATAAAATAATCATAAACTCAGGAAATGGCAGTGCTACTCATATTAAATTTAACGGAAAAGATATTGGAACTTTAAGTAAAAAATCAAGCGCAATACATGGAGTAGTATTTACAAAGGATACTAAATATTAATAACTTTTTGGGTAATTTATTACTCTGTTGGCAAATGATGGCTAACATGCTAAAATAAGCTAACGAATAAGTCATTTAACTTAATTTTCCTTTCTGTCATTCCCGCGTAGGCGGGAATCCAGTGAACCAGTCAAAAGTTTCAAGACTAGATTCCCGTTTTCACGGGAATGACAAAGGCTAAATTTTTATAATTAATTTAAATTTGTAAAAAGGCTATGAGCAAACAGATAAATAAAAAAAAGGAGGACAAAAAAGGAACATCAGTGGTAGAAGAAATAAGAGAAAGATTTGGCGAAGGGGTAATTATGAAATTAGGGGATATTAAAAAAGTGGATGTTGAATCTATTCCCAGCGGTTCTATTTCACTGGATATTGCTCTTGGAACTGGCGGAATTCCGCGAGGACGCGTAGTGGAAGTATATGGCCCAGAATCATCCGGAAAAACAACGCTTACTCTTCACATTATTGCTAATGCTCAACGTGCTGGAGGTGTAGCGGCTTTTATTGATGCAGAGCATGCTTTAGATCCGGAATATGCTAAAAAAATTGGAGTACGTATTAATGATCTTTTAATTTCTCAACCAGATAACGGGGAACAAGCGTTAGATATTGTGGAAGCGTTAGTTCGCTCTGGAGAAATTAGTATTGTGGTAATAGATTCTGTAGCGGCGCTAGTTCCCAAAGCCGAGATAGAAGGCGAAATGGGTGAAGCACAAATGGGACGCCAAGCGCGTTTAATGTCACAAGCACTGCGTAAACTTACTTCTATTATTTCTAAATCTAATTGCACGGTAATTTTTATCAATCAAATTAGAATGAAAATTGGAGTGGTGTTTGGTAATCCGGAGACTACTACTGGTGGAAATGCGCTTAAATTTTATTCATCTGTTCGCATTGAAGTGCGGCGCAGCGCGCAGATAAAAAAAGGAGATGAAATTGTTGGAAATCGCACTAAAGTCAAAATTGTTAAAAATAAAGTAGCGCCTCCTTTCAAAACAACGGAGTTTGATATTATGTATAATGAAGGAATTTCAGCGCCGGGTGACATTTTAGATACGGGCGTGAAATATGAAGTAATTGATAAAAAGGGCAACTCCTATTCTTTTGGCGAAACGAAACTTGGTGTTGGACGCGAAAAAGTTAAAGCTCTTCTTAAAGCCGATCCAAAGTTAATGAAAGAAATTAGTAAAAATATTTTTATCAAGCTAAAAGAAAAAGAAGAGGAATAATTAAGGCAAATATTGTTTTTTGTTAGGAGGATAATTAAATTTTAATTAAATAAAATTCAAAAACATATGCAAGAAAATCATCTATTCAAGGAACGCACATTAGTAATTATAAAACCAGATGGCGTGCAAAGAAGTCTAATTGGGGAAATTATTCAGCGCTATGAAAAAGTTGGTTTAAAACTGGTAGCTTTAAAAATGTTGATTCCCAATGAAGAAATGGCAACTAAACATTATTATGACGTGGGTGGAGATGCTTGGCTAGAAGAAGTAGGACGAAAAGCGGCTGCCTCTTACGAAAAAAAAGGATTGAAATCTCCTTTTGCTACTTTTAAAGAAAATGGAACGGCTATTATGAAAGCTAATGCAAAATATCTTAGCTCTGGACCAGTGATAGCTATGATTTGGCAGGGAAATCAGGCGGTAGCTTTAGCTAGAAAAATTACTGGAGGGACAGAACCATTAACTTCTGATATGGGAACCATTCGAGGTGATTATACTTTGGACACTTACCAGATGGCGGATATGGGACAGCGAAGTATTAGAAATCTTATCCATGCTTCTGGATTGCCAGAAGAAGCAGAAAAAGAAATTCCTATTTGGTTTAAGAAAGAAGAAATTTTGCGTTATAATCATATTGCTGAAAAAATATTGTATGATGTGAATCTAGATGGAATATTGGAATAATAATTTGTTCAATTAAAGCAAAAAAAACTGTCTTTTTTCGACAGTTTTTTAATTCAGCCAGAATTTACTACATACAAAACGGGATATCTATACGATATTTTTCTAACTAACTTTAGATAGGGTTTTAATACACTTAGTGCAAACAGACTTTGTTTCTTGGCCAATCTTTTTAGTTTGAATGTTTATTTTGTATTTTCGAGGTGTTTTAATTTGGGAGTGGCTGACTTTATTTCCAGTCCGAGGACCACGGCCGCAAATGTCACAAACTTGACTCATAAAATATATAATAATGAAACATATAACATAAAAAGATTGTTATTTCAAACTCTCTGTTGGATGTTCCATAAAAAGTTGATTTATTATAAAATATAAGTTAGCATAAGATGGTAATAATAGCAAATATTTTATATCTTAGCTTAAGAAATAATTGCAACACTTCATTAAAAATATTATAATGGATTGTATGTTTTATTGCCTATGATTAACGAAATAATTTTAATTATATTTTTTGTCATTATTCTGCTGTACTCCGTTATTATTCATGAGGTAGCGCATGGAATAGCTGCTTTATGGTTGGGCGACACGACAGCTAAATATGCCGGTCGGTTAACAGCTAATCCGATGAAGCATATTGATCCCTGGCTAACTGTAATAATGCCACTTTCACTTTTAATTTTGACTAATTTTCAATTTGCTTTTGGAGGAGCCAAGCCAGTTCCTTATAATCCTTACAATCTTAAAAATCAAAAGTGGGGCCCGGCGTTAGTTGGTGTAGCTGGTCCGGGATCTAACATTCTTATTGCCGCGGTGGCAACCATTTTCGCTAAATTTATAACTATTTCACCGATTGTAAAAGAAGGAATTATTTATAATTTTAGCAATTGGCATAAAATTTCCCAACTTATTTCCGGTTCAATGGGCGCTATTTTCTTTGAACTTATGGTTATAATAATTTTTTGGAATGTCCTTTTAGCTTTTTTTAATCTTATCCCTATCCCACCTCTAGATGGTTCTAAATTACTTTTTTCTATTTTTCCGATTAAGGTTGAAACTATGGCTAAGATGGAACGTTATGGTTTTGTTTTTCTTTTATTTTTCATTATATTTTTTTCTGGTCCGATAGGATTATTCTTAACTGCAGCGCTTAATTTATTTTTAAAAATTACCGTCTAAAAAAAATTAACAATGTTTTATAACATGAAATCACTGAAGAATTAAAATTTATAGTTTGAGTTTAATTTTTCAGTAGTCTAAACTTTCTCCATTTTTAGTATTAATAATTATTTAATCTAAGGTTATCCTTTGAATGCGCTAAGCTTTTAAAAGATAATCACAAAATAAAATATGAAAGCATTGGAACTTAATAAAGAAAATTTCCAAAAAGAAGTCTTAGAATCAAAAACACCGGTTTTGGTTGATTTTTGGGCGCCTTGGTGTGGTCCTTGCAAGATGATGGCTCCGATTTTGGATGAGCTTTCCAAGGAACTGGAAAATAAGGTAAAAATTGCCAAACTGGATATTGAAAATCCAGCCAATAAAGACTTAGCCATGCAATATGGCATTATGAGCATTCCTAATATGAAGCTTTTTAAAGACGGAAAAGTGATTCAGGATTTTGTTGGGTCTAGGCCCAAGGAAGAATTTAAACGTGATTTAGAAAGATTAATATAAGGCGTTAGATTTCACAGCGTTGTTTACATTTTTTGCTAGTTATTTCTATTTGTGTATATTCCTAAAACTCGGTTTTAGGAATATACACTCAAAATAACAAACTTTTTGTAAAGCTGGAGGTATTCACACCCCCTCTGTCCTGCGGACATCTCCCCCTCAAAGAGGGGGAGAGGCAGAAACAATACAATCATCCTCCCCTCCTTGCTTGCCCCGTTGTATAACTGGGGAGGGGAGGTGCCTGTAGGGCGGAGGGGTGCATAGAAGGCAACAACTATGAGAAAATTCTCAAACTTAAAAGGAAGAAACCTTAATTTCAAAGGTCTAAAAAAATACACCCCCTCTCAATCTCCCCCTTAGTAAAGAGGGAGAGGTAAAGAAAAAAATATTTCATTACATATGTGTCCTCTCATCCTGGATTCCGGATAAATTTCTCCGCTCCACTCCGAAATTTTCCGGAATGACAATGACATAGAGAGAAAATGTAAATAACGCTGGCGATTCTTACAAATAAGAATAAAACTAAATTTTTGTTTAAATTTTAAAAGCTAACTTCTTAATAACAGGGTTGACATAATAAATTCAATCCTTTATTATTATTTTGCTAGTGGACTAGCTTGTTTTTTTATTTAACTTAAGTAAAACAGATATGCCGACAATTAATCAGCTTAAACGAAAACCACGGAAGACTGGAAAAAAGAAGTCTAAGACTCCGGCTTTTAAGTATGTCTTCAACACGCTAAAAAACCGGCCGGTTGATACTAACGGACCATTCAAAAGAGGAGTGTGCCTTAAGGTTTCTACGACAACTCCTAAAAAACCTAACTCGGCTTTACGAAAAATTGCCAGAGTCCGGCTCACCAATGGAATGGAAGTAACCGCTTATATACCTGGAGTAGGTCATAATCTGCAAGAACACTCCATTGTAATAATTAGAGGCGGGCGGGTAAAAGATCTTCCAGGTGTGCGTTATCATGTTGTACGTGGAGTTTTAGATGCAGCCGGAGTAACTGATCGAAAAAGAGGTCGCAGTAAATATGGAGCTAAAAAAGAAAAAGCTAAAGGTTAAAAATAAACGATTGAAAGGGAAAAATAATTTTAAATTTCTAATTAGCACTTTAGATATACTGCAGGTTTAAAATTATAACTTGAGCTATAAAATTACTATTAATAATTTAATTTAGATTAAACCATACAAAGCAGATTATAATTCTGTTTTTGTGGAAAAATTAGTATGCCGAGAAGAAAACGAATTTATAAAAAACAAACCAAACCGGATCCAAAGTATGGTAATATACTGGTCGGAAAGTTTGTGGCCAATATAATGAAGGAAGGCAAGAGAGCTATAGCAGAACGTATTATCTACGACACTTTTGATATTATTCACGAACGTACCAAAAAAGGCGGATTAAATGTTTTTGAACAAGCTATTAAGAATATTTCGCCTTTAGTCGAATTAAAATCTCGTCGAGTAGGCGGAGCTAATTATCAAGTGCCGATTCCGGTGGCGGGAGAGCGTCGAACGACTTTAGCCATTCGCTGGATTAAAAATGCCTGCCATACTAAGAAAGGCAAGCAAATGGCAGAAAAGCTGGCGGATGAATTGATTGATGCTTCCAATAAAACCGGCGCGGCTATGAAAAAAAAGGAAGATGTGCATCGTATGGCGGAAGCTAACAAAGCTTTTGCTCATTTCGCATAATTATTACATATTATTTCATTATAAAAAAATGAAATATTTTGTAGTGTAAATATACAAATAATTCAAAAAAATTACATGGCTAGACAATATTCTATAGAAAAATATCGCAACATCGGAATCATTGCTCATATTGACGCTGGGAAAACTACGACTACCGAACGAGTTTTATTTTATACGGGAATTACTCATAAAATTGGAGAAGTGCATGAAGGTGAAGCGACTATGGATTGGATGGATCAAGAAAAAGAACGTGGAATTACCATCACTAGCGCCGCAACAACTTGTTTTTGGAAAGATTATCAAATCAATATTATTGATACGCCGGGGCATGTAGATTTTACAGTAGAGGTAGAGCGGTCGTTGAGAGTGTTAGATGGAGGAGTAGTGGTATTTGATGGTAAAGAAGGAGTAGAGCCTCAATCAGAAACAGTTTGGCGACAAGCGGAGAAATATAACGTGCCAAGAATTTGTTTTATTAATAAAATAGATAAAGAAGGAGCGGATTTTTATTATGCTTTAAAAACTATTTGGGATCGTTTAACTCCCAATGCGGTCGCTGTTCAAATTCCTGTTGGAGAACGCGATAATTTCCAAGGAGTAATAGATCTTTTCAATATGAAGTTTTATACTTTTGAAGGAAAAATGGGAGAAAAAGTAGTAGAAAAAGAAATTCCAGAGGATCTTCAAGATAAAGCTAAAAAATGGAGGGAAAAAATGGTGGAAAAAATTTCTGAAACGGATGACGCGCTGACGGAAAAATATCTGGAAGGTCAGGAAATAAATGAATCAGAATTGAAGGTAGCTCTTAGAAAAGCAGTTATTGCCACCAAATTAGTCCCGGTTTTAACTGGTACGGCGCTTAGGAATAAAGGTGTACAATTAGTACTGGATGCAGTGATAGATTATCTTCCCGCGCCTACGGATGTTCCTAACATTAAAGGAATGGATGTTAATGATGAAGAAAAAGAAGTAGAAATAAAATTTAATGATGACGCTCCTTTTGCAGCGCTAGCTTTTAAAGTAGCGACTGATCCATTTGTAGGGCAATTGACTTTTTTTAGAGTTTATGGTGGAACACTTAAAGCCGGCTCTTATATTTTAAATTCTTCCAAAGGTAAAAAAGAAAGAATAGGAAGAATTCTTCGCATGCATTCCAATCATAGGGAAGAAGTCTCCGAAATGTTTACCGGAGAAATCGGCGCCTTAGTCGGAATGAAAGTAACAACAACTGGCGATACACTTTGCGATCCAGAACACCCGGTGCTTCTAGAATCTATTACTTTTCCTGAACCAGTTATTTCTATTGCTGTAGAGCCTAAAACTAAAGCGGACCAAGAGAAAATGGGGTTGGCGCTTAAAAAGTTAGCGGAAGAAGATCCGACTTTTCAAGTAAGAACAGATGAGGAAACAAGCCAAACAATTATCTCAGGCATGGGAGAATTGCATCTAGATATTATTATGGATAGGATGAAACGGGAATTTAAAGTTGAAGCTAATGTTGGAGCGCCACAAGTAGCTTATCGGGAAACAATTAAAAAAGAAGCTGAAGCTGAAGGAAAATATATTCATCAATCCGGCGGTCGTGGTCAATATGGACATTGCTGGATTCGTGTAAAACCACAAGAAGCTGGTGAAGGTTTTAAATTTGTGGATGAAATTAAAGGTGGTATAATCCCGCAGGAATATATTCCAGCTATCCAGAAAGGAGTAAAAGATGCTATGGACAGTGGAATTTTAGCGGGCTATCCTATGGTAGATATTGAAGCGACGGTTTATGACGGATCATTTCACGATGTAGATTCGTCTGAAGCCGCTTTTAAAATTGCTGGATCTATGGCTTTTAAGGAAGCTAGCAGGCGCGCTAATCCTATTATTCTTGAACCAATTATGAAAGTAGCCGTGACTACTCCAGAACAATTTATGGGTGATGTGGTAGGCGATCTTAATTCTAAGCGAGGCATTATTCATGAAATAAATAATCGTGGTGAAGGTAATGCTCAGGTTAAAGAAATTGATGCCGAGGTGCCATTATCAGAAATGTTTGGATACGCTACAGCACTTCGTTCTATGAGTCAAGGACGCGCTAATTATGTTATGGAATTTTCCCATTATGCTGAAGTGCCTAAAAATATTGCCGAAGCAATTATCAGCGGAGAAAAAAAATAATATCAATATTATTGAAATTAAATAAGGGCTGGATTGTAATAATATTGAAGCCGTCTAATCTACTTATGTTTGACATCCGAAAGGATGTTAAACATAAAAATAAATCTCCTCTCTTTTTAAAAGGTAAATGATTAAGAAAAGAGAGGGAATGGAACCCATGCTGAAACTTGAAGAAGGAGTGCGTGGATTTTTTGCCCTTTATTATGTCGTTTCTTTATATATCTTCAATTTTTGGTTGGATACTATTATCATATGAAAAAAAACGAAGCTTTCTAAGGAAGCTTCGTTTTTTTTGTGCAAATCTCCTCCCTCTTTGATGGGAGGGATGCTATGTTACACATCCCCTCTCAATCTCCCCCTCAAAGAGGGGAAAAGTAGGGTTTTAAAGTCTCGCTTCTATAAAGAGCGTGCCATTTTATTTTAGATGATTTAATTCGTGCTGTTGACAGATATTTTAATAAGCGGTAATATTTTTTATGAGTGAATGAAAGTAAAAAAGGAGAAATTGTAAGAATTAAGAAGGAAGTTATGCTTGATAAAAAACTTAAGGAAGCGCTGGAACTTTTAGGAGGGCGAGTAATTATAAAAGATCAGAATCAATATTTTGTAATATTGAATCTTAAAGAGTTTAAGAAAATAAAAAAAGAAGGAGTTGAAGGCTTGACAAAGCAAGGGTTGGTTGATAAGATTAATAATGATATTGCCAGTTGGAAAGTTATGCAAGAAGAACAAAATTTGGAAGAAATAGATTTAGATGAAATGGGAAAAGAAAAGAGTAAAGAGATTAGATATGAAAAAGAAAAGACTGTTTAACTTATCCACAAAAGAACTTGCTGGAAATAATTAAATATATTAGTATTAAGTAGTGTTAAATTATTGAAGCTAATATATCTTTTAATCAGTTAGTATTATTAAAGAAACTAAAGAATTAATTTAATATTAATAAAAAAATCGCAAATTTTCGGGATATCCGATGTTTTATTTTGAATTTTATTTTATTTGAAAAAACTATCACGAAAAATGCGGCAGGAAATTTAAAACTATGGCAACAGAAAAATTTGAACGCACAAAACCTCATATTAACGTTGGGACCATTGGTCATGTTGATCATGGGAAAACGACTCTCACAGCGGCTATTCTCCATGTCTTAAGTTTACAAGGAAAAGCTAAGGAGAAACACGTAGACGAAATTGATAAAGCGCCGGAATAAAAAGAACGCGGTATTACTATCGCTACATCTCACTGTGAATATGAATCAAAAAAAAGGCATTATGCCCATGTAGATTGTCCGGGGCATGCTGATTATATCAAAAATATGATTACTGGTGCAGCTCAGATGTATGGCGCAATCTTAGTAGTAGCGGCAACTGATGGCCCTATGCCACAGACTAGCGAGCATATTCTTTTAGCTAAACAAGTAGGTGTTCCTGAAATTGTTGTATTTTTAAATAAGACTGATATGGCAGATGATCCTGAACTAGTTGATTTAGTGGAAGCAGAAGTAAGGGAACTTCTAACCAAATATGAATTTGATGGGGAAAAGGCGGCCGTAATTAGGGGATCAGCGCTTAAAGCTTTAGAAGTAAAATCAGTTGATGAAGAAGCTGCCAAGCCGATTTTAGAGTTAATTAAAGCTTTAGATGAAAAAATTCCCGAGCCGGTAAGAGACACTGAAAAAGATTACTTGATGCCGATTGAAGATATTTTCTCTATTGAAGGACGTGGAACAGTAGTAACGGGTAGAATTGAAAGAGGAATTGTTAATATCAACGACGAAGTAGAAATTGTAGGGTTACGTCCAACAACTAAAGCCGTTGTTACTGGAATTGAGATGTTTAATAAGACTTTAGATAAGGGAGAAGCTGGAGATAATGCTGGGATACTCTTGCGCGGAACTAAAAAAGAAGATGTAGAAAGAGGGCAGGTTTTAGCCAAACCCGGTTCTATTACTCCACACACAGAATTTGAATGCGAAGTTTATATTCTAACTAAAGAAGAAGGTGGACGACACACCCCGTTTTTCAAAGGGTATAAGCCTCAATTTTATATTCGAACTACAGATGTAACTGGAGAAGTGATATTGCCTGAAGGAACAGAAATGGTAATGCCAGGAGATACTGTTAATTTTAGCGCAAAATTAGGTGTGCCGGTAGCCATGGAAGAAGGAATGAAATTTGCTATCCGTGAAGGTGGACGAACTGTTGGTGCGGGAGTAGTCACTAAGATTTTGAAATAAGTTATTATAAAATCACTGAAGAATTAAAATTTTTTAAAAATTAAACTCAAACTATAAATTTTATAACCAAAAATTTTAGTTCTCAAACAGGAATTTTTCAAAAATTTTAATTCTTCAGTAGTCTAATTATATAAAATATCACAGAAGTAAACAAAATAATATAAAATTTTTTCATATTGTTTTGTAAAATTTCTGTATAATTCAGTTTATTTAAAATGTCCAAAAAGGAAGAAGAAGTAAAACCAAGAATTAGGATTAAGATTAAAGCTTATGATCATAAAATAATTGATCAATCAGCTAAACTTATTGTAGATACTGCTCAAAGGTCTGGCGCCAGTGTTTCCGGGCCGGTTCCTTTACCGACTGAAATAAGAAAATTTACAGTTAACAAATCAACCTTTGTTCATAAAAATGCGCGGGACCAATATGAAATGAGAATTCACAAAAGATTGATTGATATAATGAATTCTACTCCCAAAACAATTGATAATTTAACAAACTTAGATCTTCCTACCGGAGTAGATATTGAAATAAAAATGTAATAATTCACAAAGGGAAAATATCTAGTTAAAGTCTGATAACTTATGAGTAAGTTCAGATACTCAACTAGCCAGATTATTTTTAGAAAGTTAAAAGTTTTTGCTGGCACTTGAGTCCAGTTTTTTTATTATATTTTTATTAAATTAAAATTACTGAAGAATATTAGATAATTTAAATTTATTATAGAATATGAAGAAATTTATTTTATGCAAAAAACTTGGAATGACAACAATTTATACTGAGAATGGCGCTCAAAATGTAACATTAGTAGAATGCGATTCTAAAGTAAGTTTGCTAAGAAAACAAGAAAAAGATGGCTATCAAGCGATTCAACTTGAAATTCAAAAAACCAAGAAAAAATCTATAAAAAAAGAATTCAGAACCTTGCAAACAGAAGTGAAAAGGGATGATACTTTAGATGTATCTATTTTTCAGCTAAACGATTTAGTTAAAGTAAGCGGTATTACTAAAGCTAAAGGATTTCAAGGCGTAGTGAAAAGGCATGGATTTGCCGGTTCGCCTAAAACTCACGGTCACAGACATGACCTTAGAGCTCCTGGTTCAATTGGTTCCGCTTTTCCCGAACATGTATTAAAAGGAAAAAAAATGGCAGGACGCATGGGTGGAATCAGAGCTACAACAAAAAATCTCAAAGTTGTTTTTATAGATAAAGAAAAAAAATTATTAGGGATTAAAGGAGCAGTGCCAGGAAATCCAGGAAATATAATAGAAATAAGAAGTGTTTAGATTTATTTATGAAATTAGATGTTTACAATAAAGAGGGAAAAAAAATAGAAGAATTAAATGTTTCTGAAAGTGTTTTTGGCTTGAAGAGAAATGATGATTTGATTCATCAAGTTTTTGTTTCTATTCAAGCTAATCGGCGACAAACTCTGGCACATACTAAAACTAGAGGAGAAAGGGCTGGATCTGGCGCTAAACCATGGAGACAAAAAGGAACCGGACGGGCGCGAGTTGGATCAATTAGAACGCCTATTTGGAAAAAAGGAGGTATTGTTTTTGGTCCTAGAAAGGATCGGAATTATAAGAAAAAGATTAATAAAAAAACAAAAGCTAAAGCTATGGCAATGGTTTTAAGCGGTAAAGTTGAAGAAAAAGAATTAAAAATAGTAGATAAGCTAGATTTAGCTGAGAAAAAAACCAAAGAAATGTCACGCTTGATTGAAAATTTGAAAATTGGAGGAAAAATTCTTATGGCTTTTATGACAGAAGAACAAAATTTAAGAATATATAGCCGCAATATAAATAAAATAACTAATACTTTGACCAATCAATTAAGTGTATCTGATATGTTGAGAAATAAATATTTATTAATGACAAAAGATTCAATTAAATTTTTGGAAAAGAAATATAGTGGCAGAAACAATAAAAAAACAAGAGAACTTAAAACAAGCTTGCTAAAATAATTTTAAAAAACTAGTAAAAGGGAATTGTTATTAATATGGCAAAAGAAAATAATATAATTAAAAATAATATATATGGAATTTTAGTTGAACCGTGGATTACCGAAGCGGCTACAGCGTCTGTTAAAATGAATAAATATATTTTTAAAATCAGAAGAAGTACTACTAAAAAACAGGTTAAACAAGTTATTGAAAAATTATATAAAGTAAAGGTGCTTTCCGTGCGAACAATAAATGTTCCTGGAAAAACTAGAACGCGAGGAAATATTAAAGGGAGAAAGCCCGGATTTAAAAAAGCGATAGTAACACTAAAAGAAGGAGATAGCATTAATCTGTACGAAGGAAAATAAGTTATTCATAAGAAACCATCTATAAATTTTATAACCAAAAATTTACCTTAATCAACGATAACCTATAGAAATTTTTGAATAAAATTTTAGTTCTCAAACAATAATTTTTCAGTAAGTTAAATAATAAGAAGTATATGGCGGTAAAAGTTTATAAAAAAATACAGCTGCTAGACGAAATATGTATATTGTAAAATCGTCTATGATAACCGATAAAAAACCGGAAAAAGCTCTTCTGGCTAAAAAAAATCGCAAAGCGGGAAGATCTCATGGAAAAATTTCGGTGCGTCATCAAGGCGGAGGACATAAGCAAAGGTATCGTCTAGTAGATTTTCTCCAAAATAAATTTGGAGTGCCTGGAAAAGTGGTAGCGATTGAAAAAGATCCGTCAAGAAGCGCCTTTATTGCTTTAATCAATTATAAAGATGGAGATAAGAGATATATTTTAGCGCCACAAGGATTAAAAATTGGGCAAGAAGTTCTTACGCAAAAGGATGCCAGCATTAAATTAGGCAATCGAGTTCAAGTAAAAAATATTCCAATAGGCACTATTATATCCAACATAGAACTTTTTCCCGGTAAAGGAAGTCAAATTATTAGAAGTGCTGGCACTAGTGCGGTTCTAACAGCTGTTGATGAAAAGTTAGCACAGATAAAAATGCCTTCAGGAGAAATCAGGCTGATTAGTGAAGATTGCTATGCTACCATAGGACAAGTTAGTAATTTTGAACATAACTTGATAAAAATTGGAAAAGCTGGAAGAAAAAGACACCTGGGAATACGTCCGGGAGTTCGCGGTTCAGCTATGAATCCGGTGGACCATCCACACGGAGGAGGTGAAGGACGCCAAGGTATAGGGTTAAAACATCCAAAAACTCCTTGGGGAAAACCAGCGCTTGGTAAAAAAACCAGGAAAAAGCATAAATATAGCAATAGATTTATAATTAAAAAAAAGCGTAAGCGCAAATAACATAATGTTATGACTAGAAGTTTAAAAAAGGGGCCTTATATTGATGAAAGGCTTATCAAAAAAATTAAAAATAGAAAACCAGGCGATCGGACACCGATTAAAACTTGGTCACGCAACGCTGTTATTTCTCCTGAAATGATTGGGTTTACTTTTGGGGTGCATAATGGAAAAGATTTTATTCCAGTTTTTATATCAGAAGAGATGGTGGGATATAAACTAGGAGAGTTTTCTCTTACCCGAAAGTTTACGCGGCATGGAGGAAGGATGCAGAAAGAGCTGGAGATAGCATCTAAACAAAAAGAGTTAGATGCAGCTAAAGCAGCTAAAGCAGCGACGGAAACTAAGAAATAGAAATTAAACAAATACTAAGCTAATTTCAAATATAGTTATATATTAAAATCACTGAAGAATTAAAATTTTTTCAAAATTGAACTCAAACTATAAATTTTATAACCAAAAAGTTTAGTTCTCAAACAGTAATTTCTCAAAAATTTTAATTCTTCAGTAATCTATATCAATAATAAACAAAGATGGCAAAAACTACCGCAAAACTTAATAATCTAAGAATCGCTCCTCGAAAATCTAAACTCGTGGCTGATTTAATTAAAGGATTGGATATTAACGAAGCTTTTGATCAACTGGATGTTTATGTAAAGCGATCCAGCCCTTATTTAAAAAAGCTATTATCTAGCGCTGTAGCCAACGGAGAAAATGATTTAGGATTGGATAAAAATAATTTGTATGTTTATGATGTAAAAGTAAACGCTGGTCCGGTTTTTAAAAGATGGCGACCTAGAGCTTTTGGAAGAGCTGGAAAAATACTTAAGAGAACTTCTAAAATAGAAATTATTTTGGAAGAAAGAATAGAAGGAAAAGGTAGAAAAACGAAGGAGCAAATAGAAAAAGCCAGAAAAGAAAAAATCCAAGCAAATAAAAAAATAGAGAAGGAACGTGCTAAAAAAGAAACGGAAAAAAACCAACTTTCTGAAACTCAAGAGTCTAAAAAAATCAGAGCGAAAAAAATTGAAGATTTAAAAAAAAGAGAAGAACCTCGGAAAAAAGAGAAACAAAAAAAAGGATTGGTCAAAAAAATATTCAGAAGAAAATCAATGTAAGTAAAAAATTAATCAAATTATATAAAATTAAATTACATGGGGCATAAAGTTAATCCAATTGGATTTCGCTTAGGTATTACACAAAGTTGGAAGTCAAAATGGTTTAGTAAAAAAGAATATAAAGCTAATCTTAAACAAGATATAGAAATTCGTCAGATAATTATGAAAAAATGGAAGACAGCTTCTATCTCAAGCGTAGAAATTGAAAGATCGGCTAAAATGATTAAGATTATAATAAAAACCGCTCGCCCGGGAGTTCTTATTGGACGAGGCGGAAGTGGGATTGAAGATATCAAAAATTATATCCAAACCCATTTTTTCCCCAAAAATAAAAATATAAATTTGAAATTAGAAGTTCAAGAAATAAAATTTTTTGAAGAAAGCGCAGAAATTGTAGCCCAAAATATTGCCAGACAACTGGAGAAAAGAATGCCTTTCCGAAAAGTTATGAAATCTACTCTGGATCAAGTTATAAAAAATAAAAAGATTAAAGGAGTAAGGATAGAATTGTCTGGTCGGCTTGGCGGAGCAGAAATGAGTCGCAAAGAATGGGTAGCGAGGGGAAGACTTCCTCTTCATACTATGAGAGCGGATATTGATTTTGCTCGTTCAACCGCTTTTACTGCTTATGGAACAATTGGAATAAAAATATGGCTATATAAAGGAGAGGTGTTTAATAAATAGAGGAAATAATTTGCGAATTGGCGCGGGAGACTAATTTTGTAGTTACTCGCTTCGCTCGCAGACAAAAATTACATGTTGATGCCGAAAAAAGTAAAACATAGAAAGATTCATAGAGGCGGAAAAATTCGCGGTAAAGCTCAGCGTGGCAATGAGATTAGTTTTGGAAGTTTTGCCTTAAAGTCATTGGAATCCAAGCTTGTATCAGCCAGGCAAATTGAAGCGGCGCGGCGAGCTATGACTAGGCATATCCGACGCGGTGGAAAAGTTTGGATAAGGATATTTCCAGATAAGCCAATGACTAAAAAAGGAAATGAAACTCCAATGGGTAAGGGGAAAGGAACGGTAGATCATTTTGTGGCTGTAGTTAAAGCCGGAGCTATTATGTTTGAAATGGATGGAGTGAAAGAAAGCTTAGCTCGTGAAGCCTTAAAATTAGCATCTTATAAATTAAATGTTAAGACTAAATTTGTAACAAAGGGACAACAATAATTTTATGAAAATAAAAGAGTTGAGAGATAAAAATATTAATGAATTAGAAAATATGCTTTCAGAAAAACAAGAGAAATTACGAAAGTTAAGATTTGATATTGCTTCAAAACAAATAAAAAATAATCGAGAACTTAGAAATGAGAAAAAAAATGTAGCGCGCATATTAACTTTAATTAATGAAAAACATGAAAAATAATCAAGAAAAAAATAAAATAGTTGCTAAGAAAAAAGGTATTGTGATAAGCGATAAAATGGATAAAACCATTGCGGTGGCAGTGAATACTTTTAAAACACATCCTAAATATAAGAAAAAATACCGATCAACTAAAATATATAAAGCGCATGATGAAAATAATAAGTATAAAATCGGAGACAAGGTAGAAATAATTCCGTCAAAACCAATTAGTAAAAATAAAAAATATAAAGTAGTCTGAAGCAATTATTAAATAATAAAAATTTAATTTACACATTGACGCGAGAATTCAATTCGTAAATAAAATTAATATGATACAAGCAGAATCAAAATTGAAAGTAGCTGATAACAGCGGGGCCAAGATGATTAAATGTTTTAAAGTTCTTGGCGGTACTAGAAGACGCTATGCTAGAATTGGGGATATTATTGTTGCTTCAGTTAAAGTTGCGGAACCGCGCGCTATGGTAAAAAAAGGAGACAAAGTGAGAGCTGTAATTGTGCGCCAGAGGAAAGAATTTAGAAGACGAGACGGATCATATATAAGATTTGATGAAAATGCGGCCGTAATTTTAGAAGGAAAAGAACCTAGAGGGACTAGGATTTTTGGTCCTATTGCTAAGGAAATTAAAGAAAGAGGATATGCCAAAATAGTATCTTTAGCGCCGGAAGTATTATAAGCTCTATAAGTTATTCTTCAGCTATAATATTGAAATCACTGAAGAATTAAATTAATGATTGATAAAAGTTTTTTATAGATAAAAAGTTATGAAAATTAAAAAAAATGACCAAGTTAAAATGTTAGTCGGAGAAGACCGTGGTAAAACAGGAAAAGTTTTACGTTCTTTTCCAAATCAAGGAAAAATAATTGTAGAAGGATTAAATTTAGTCAAAAAACATAAGAAATCTCAAAAGGAAGGAGAAAAAGGACAGCGAGTAGATATTCCCAGAGCGGTAAGGGCTTCCAACGCAATGTTAATATGTTCTAAGTGTGGCAAAGAAACTAAAGTGAGTTATAAAATTTCTAGTAATAGTGGCAAACGTAGAATTTGTAAAAAATGTGGAGGAGAAATATAAAATATAAACTATATGAATATTCGCGAAAAATATAAAAAAGAAGTTATTCCAGCTATGAAAAAACAACTTAAATTAGCTAATGATTTAGAGGTGCCACAAATTAAACAAGTGGTTGTAAATGTTGGAGTGGGAAAATTTTTGAAAGATTCTAGCCAAATAGAAGATATTTCAAAATCGCTAGCTATTATTACCGGTCAAAAACCGTCTCCTACTCCGGCCAAAAAATCTATCGCCGGATTTAAAATTAGAGAAGGTTCGCAAGTAGGTATGAAAGTAACCCTGAGAGGGCGTAGAATGTGGGATTTTGTGGAAAAATTAGTCAAAGCGGATCTTCCTCGAGTAAGGGACTTTCGCGGTATAAAACAATCCGCGGTAGATCAAAGGGGCAATCTCAATATAGGGATAAAAGAACATTTAATTTTTCCAGAGATCTCACCAGAAAAAGTTAAAAATATTTTTGGTTTAGGAATAACAATCAAGACAAACGCTTACAATAAAGAAAAAGGAACAATGTTATTTAAAATGTTAGGATTTCCCATAGAAAAATAGAATTACTAAAATAGCTAAAAAATTATTAAAGAATGTAAATAAAATAACGTAGAAAAAAATGGCAAAAAAATCAACCCAAGCTAGAGCCAGAAAAAAACCTAAGTTTTCAACGCGAGAAGTTAGGCGTTGTTGGAAATGCGGAAGAAAGCATGGTTATATGAGGCAGTTTGATATTTGCAGAATATGCTTTCGGGAGTTGGCTAGTACCGGGCAAATTCCGGGAGTAAAAAAATCAAGTTGGTAAAATATCTACAAACTAAATTAAATTTATAAATTATGGATAAAATTTCAGAAATGTTAACCACAATAAGAAATGCTCAAATGGCCGGGCATAAAGAAGTGACAATCCCTCCTTCTAAATTTAAACTTGCTTTAGCTAAAATTTTAGAGGAGGAAGGATTTATAAAGTCAGTTTCTCGAGATAAGGATAAAAATGCGGCTATTCGTATAATTTTAAAATATTATCAAATTTCCAATACAGAAAAAGTTCCAGCTATCAATGGCCTTAAAAAAGTAAGCAAACCCGGGCAAAGGATTTATATAAAAAACAAAGACATTAAAAAAGTTAAAAATAAATTTGGAATCGCTATTATATCTACTTCTAAAGGTATTATGACTGGAGAACAATCAAGAAAAGTGGGATTAGGAGGAGAATATATATGTAAAATTTGGTAATTTTTGCAAAAATCCGTAAAAAATTTAGCTTAAACATATAAAAATATATGAGTAAAATTGGAAAAAAACCAATTGAAATACTAGAAAATGTAGAAGTAAAACTCAAAGAAAATATCTTAGAAGCTAAAGGGCCAAAAGGGACTCTTAATTTAGAGATTAATCCATTGGCTAAAGTAGAAATAAAAGACAAAGAAATTATAGTTTCTAAGGCAAGGAAATCTAAGCAAGCCGGAGCTATTTGGGGGTTAACAAGAGCGCTGATAAATAATGTTATTATAGGCGTGAAAGACGGCTATGAAAAAAAATTAGAACTTCGGGGAGTCGGTTATAGAATGTCTATTCAAGGAAATAAAATTGTTATGGCTTTAGGATTTTCTCATCCAGTTGAAGCAGAAATCCCTCAAAATCTTACGGTTAAATTAGAAGAAAATAACATTCTTTCTATTTGGGGAATGGATAAACAAAGAGTAGGCCAATTTGCCGCTGAGGTTAGAGCGCTTAAAAAAGTTGAACCGTATAAAGGAAAGGGTTTTCGATATCAAGGAGAAAAAGTCAGAAGAAAAGTTGGAAAGAAAGCAGCGGCGACAAAATAATTGTATAATAAAAAATCCAAGCTAAATATATAATAATATAGCATTAATATAAAACAATTATATTTTATATTCTATGCTACATATCTAATGGTAATTAGCAGAAATAAATTAAGGTTGCATCGAAAGAAGCGTGTGAGGGCTAAAGTTTTTGGCACTTCACAAAGACCACGGTTAGCTGTTTTTAAAAGTTTACGGAATCTTTACGCTCAACTTATTGATGACGAAAAAGGAAATACTTTAGTTTCAATTGATATCAATAAAATTAAAGCTAAAAATAACTTAGAAGGAGCTAAAAAGGCGGGGAAGCTATTGGCAGAAAAATGTCTGAAGAAAAAAATAAAAAATGTAGTTTTTGACCGAGCTGGATATAAATTTCACGGGAAAATAAAAGCTTTAGCAGATGGCGCCAGAGAAGGCGGATTAAAATTTTAATAACTAAAGTTAATGGATTATGCAGTTTAGTATATAATAAAAGTCACTGAAGAATTAAAATTTTTTCAAAATTAAACTCGGACTATAAATCTTATAACCAAAAATTTTAGTTCTCAAGCAAGAATTTATCAAAAATTTTAATTCTTCAGTAGTTTAAATAAATAAAAATTATTATGGTTAGAAATAATAGAAAATTTAAAGGTAGAAGAGAAAAACCCGAGTATGATCAAAGACTTTTGGATTTAGCCAGAGTGACTCGTGTAGTAAAAGGCGGAAGGAGATTTAGATTTAGAGCTTCTTTAGTTATTGGAAATCGTAAAGGAAAAGTCGGCGTAGGTGTTGGAAAGGGCGCTGATGTTTCTGATTCCATAAAAAAAGCTTTTAATAATGCTAAAAAAAATTTGATTAATGTAAAGATTAATGAGAATACTATTTCTCATGACATATTTATAAAAAAAGGAAGCGCAAAAGTTTTATTGAAGCCAGCTCCTCAAGGACGAGGAATTGTTGCCGGGGGCGCTGTTAGAGCCGTGGTTGACTTTGCCGGCATTAAAGATATTGTTTCTAAATCTTTAGGCACTTCCAACAAGCTTAATGTTGCGCGAGCAACTGTTGAAGCGCTAAAGCAATTAAATAAATCAAAAAGCCGAGTTATTAGATTAGGAAAAATTGAAAATACGCAAAATAGCCAATCTGATAAAAAAGGCTAAATTTATAAAAAAGAAATTATGCAAATAAATAATTTGAAATTGAAAACATCCCGCAAAAAGAAAAAAACTGTTGGACGTGGAGGAAAAAAAGGTACTTATAGTGGACGAGGAGTTAAGGGACAGAAATCCAGAAGCGGAGGCAATGTAAACCCTCTATTTGAAGGTGGACGTTCAACGTTGATTGGCCGTATGAAAAAGAAACGTGGATTTAATTCGCATCATACCAAGCCGGTAATTATTAAATTTTCTGATTTATCAAAAAAATTTGAAAACGGCGCTGAGATTAACTTAGAAGAATTGATCAAAAATAATTTATTGAAAAAAACAGAAGCTAAACGCGGAGTAAAAATATTAGGCCCTAAAGAAGGTAAAAAAGAATTTTCTTTTACAAAAAATATTCTTCTCACAAAATCAATTAAAAAGAGTTAATTCTTCATTAAGTTATAAAAAATAATTTTTTAAAAAGCCCTTAAATTAAATGCTTAATAAACTTATTCAAATATTTAAGATAAAAGATCTTCGGAAGAAAATATTTTTTGTCTTAATCCTGTTGGTTGTTTTTAGATTTGCGGCTAACATTCCTCTTCCTGGAATTGATCAAGAAAGACTTAAACTTTTTTTTCAAGATAACCAATTTTTTGGACTCTTGAATTTGTTTTCTGGCAGGGGGCTGACTAGTATTTCTATTGTTATGTTAGGGGTTGGCCCTTATATTACCGCTTCTATTATTATGCAGGTTTTAACTATGGTCAGTCCGCGGTTAGAACAACTTTATAAAGAAGAGGGCGAAGCTGGAAGGCAAAAATTTAATCAGTGGACTAGATGGCTCACAGTCCCCTTGGCTGTTTTACAGACAATTAGTATGATAGCTCTTTTTCGAGCCAAACAAATTATGGCACCTGAAGGAATGTTAGAAATAATAGCCATAATTATGGTGGCTGTTGCCGGAACAATTTTTCTTACCTGGTTAGGCGAATTAATAACAGAAAAAGAAATTGGCAATGGAGTTTCTCTTATCATTTTTGCTGGAATAGTCTCCGGCCTTCCGGGGGCGATATCGGTGGTTGCCGCTACTTGGGACTCATCTCAATTTTTTACTTATCTTATTTTTCTAGCCATTGTTGTCGGAGCGATAATAGCAATTGTTTATATGACAGAAGGCCAAAGAAATATTCCAGTTTCGTATGCGAAGCGAATTCGAGGAAACCGTATGTATGGCGGGACGGCGACTCATTTACCCTTGCGGATAAACCAAGCAGGAGTGATTCCAATAATCTTTGCTATGTCTTTGATGCTTTTTCCGGGAATGATCGCAAACTTTTTAGTTAATGTTTCTAATCAAACAGTGGCTGGAATTGCTAGAGTCATTGGAAATATTTTTCAAAACCAATGGTTTTATGGAATAATTTATTTTATTTTAGTAATTGCTTTCACCTATTTTTACACAGCAGTTGTTTTTGACCCGAAAAATATTGCCGAAGATCTTCAAAAACAAGGCGGATATATCCCGGGAATTCGTCCCGGTAAAAACACCAAAGATTATCTTTATAAAATTATGAACCGGGTCACTCTTTCTGGATCAATATTCTTAGGGCTTATTGCTGTTTTACCATTTATAGTCCAAGGGTTTACTCATATTAAATCGGTGTCTGTCGGTGGTACCGGACTTTTAATTGTTGTAGAGGTGGCTCTTGAAATAATTCAGCAAATTGAAGGGCAGTTAGTTATGCGGAATTATGAAGGATTTTAATAGTTTACAGATATAATTTTAATTCTTCAGTAGTCTAAGTAATCAACGAATTTCTAATTTCTAGTATTTAAAATTATGAATATTATTATTATTGGTCCGCAAGGATCAGGCAAAGGAACGCAAGCTGAATTATTAGCCAATGAATTTAGTTTAGAACATATTGATATGGGAAAATATTTACGTGAAGCAGCGCTTTTAAATACTCCCTTAGGCAAGAAAATTAATGAAATTATTAATGTTAAAAAAGAATTAGTTGGCGATAAAATTTTAGAAAAGGTTATTCATCTTAAATTAGTAGAACTTCCTCGAGAACAGGGAATAGTTTTTGATGGAGTGCCGAGAAGCCAAAGTCAACTGGATTATTTAGAAAAAACTATTAGAGAAGTTGGCCGAGAAATTAATAAAGTTATTTTTATTAAACTTTCCGAGAAGGAATCAATTAAAAGAATATCTAACAGGCGGGTGTGTAGCCAGTGCAAAAGTGTATATATTTTAGGAAAAGATAAAGAAGCAAACAGCGGAGTTTGTTCAAAATGTGGCGGGAAAGTAGTACAAAGAATTGATGATACTCCTGAAGGAATAAGAAAAAGATTGAAAATATTTAAAACAGAAACGATGCCGGTGGTGGAATATTACCGACGACAAGGGAAAATGATAGAGATTAATGGCGATCAAACAATTAAAAAGGTGTTTGAAGATATAAAAACGCGAATTAAAACAAACTAGTAGTTTTTAAAAGTGAATTTAGACATTATTTTTTACTTAACGATTATTAAAAAAAGTAATGCTGAAAAAAGGGTATTATTTTTTTAGTTTTTAATATTAGCTGTTAGCTTTCACAGCCTTGTTTACATTTTTTGCTAGTTATTTCTATTTGTCATTCCAGAATCAGATTGCAAGAGCGTTTAAGTTAGCTGTTTATTTCATTACATGCGTATCTTCTCATCCTGGATTCCGGATAAATTTCTCCGCTACGCTCTGAAATTTTCCGGAATGACATAGAGAGAAAATATAAATAACACTGGCGATTCTTATAAATTAGCTTTATAAATTTTATTTATATTTTATATGATTTTTATTAAAAATACTCAAGAGATAGAGGGGATGCGTCTCAGCGGAAAAATTTTGGCTATGGCAATGAAAGTGGTTGGACAAGTTATTGCGCCGGGAGTGAATACTGAGATGTTGGATAATTTGGCAGAAAAGTTTATTTTAGATAAAGGAGGAACGCCCATCTTTAAAGGGCAAGGAGATAAAAGCAATCCATATCCAGCTACAATTTGCGCTTCTATTAACTCGGAAATTGTTCATGGTATTCCCAGTGAGAACAAAATTATAAAAGAAGGAGACTTAGTGAAAATTGATATGGGTGTAAAATATCAAGGCATGGTCACAGATATGGCACGAACATTTGAGGTGGGAAGAGTAACAGCTAAAGCGCATCGTTTGGTAGAAACAACCAGAAAAGCCTTAGACGCGGGAATAAAAAAAATTAAAGCCGAAGCAAATTTAAACGATTACGCTTCAACGGTAGAAAATTATGCTAAAAAACGCGGTTTTTCAGTCGTTCGCGAATTAACCGGGCACGGGGTAGGCAGACAATTACATGAAGATCCAGCAGTACTTAATATAGATCAATTGAAAATAATTTAATTCTTAAATCGGGAATGACTTTAGCTTTGGAACCAATGGTCAATGAAGGAACTTGGAAAATTAAATTGGCTCCAGATGGCTGGGCTTTTTTAACAGCCGATGGAAAACTCTCCGCTCATTTTGAAGATACAGTCGCAATAACCAATAAAGGATGCGAAATTATAACTAGATAACAAGTTTTTAGATAAAAAAACCGCCCAGCAAGCAGTTTTGCTTGTGGGCGGATAGGATAACCATGTTTATCTCTGGGGGTAAAGTTTTTTGAACAAAAAAGAAATTTGAGAATCTGGGTTATTCCCTGTGATCCAAATCATTTGGTTCTCCCCCTTTTTCCATTTTCTTGGAGGTGGCCCATATACTATGACCACTTCCGAAAAACTTCTATCAGCTTTAAGAATTTTTTGAGGAACAACTATACTTTTTCCCCAAAGAAATTCTCTGACAGTCTGATTTCCACTTGATTCTATTCTATTAGCTCTAGGTTTCTCTAAATGATACAACGTGATAAGTTCTATAACGATACCTACCACTATTAAAAAAATCCATTTTCGTTTCCGTTTTTTTCTTTCCATCTTTTTCTCCTCTTCTTTCTGTTTTCTGTCAGATTTATAATACTCTGTTTAAATTCTAAAGAACAATTAAACTAACTAAACACTTTAGCATAAATTTAGTATAATGTCAAGACCTAACCAAAAAATAGCTAAAACAAAATATTATCTTGGTATAGATTATGGAGAAGCCAAAATAGGTTTAGCGTTAGCTGATAATGTCATAAAAATTGCTTTTGCCTATAAAACACTTCAAAATAATAAAGATTTGCTCCAAAATCTAGTTAAAATTGTTACCGAAAAAAATATATATAAAATAATTATCGGAATTCCAGAATATATCAATCAAGAAAGAAAAGAATTTAAAGGAAATCTTTTGGGAAATTTAATAAAAAAAACTCTTCCTAAAATTGAGATTGAATATCAAAACGAGATGTTTACCACTAAAATAGCGCAACGCAATCTCATTGAAAAAGGTTTAAAAAATATTAAAAAATACGACGATCAAGAGGCGGCTAAAATAATACTTCAAAGTTGGTTAGACAAATATAAACTAGAAAGTTTATAAAATTCGTAAAGTTAAAAGTATGTCAGAAGCTAAACTTCTTTGGATAAATATTTTCTTATTCTGTCTTTTTGTGCTATAATTTAAAAAATAATTAGTAATTATTGATAACCAAAAAATATGAGCAATAGACCTTATCTTTCAGTTATTGTTCCGGCTTATAAAGAAGGAAAAAGGATGGGTAGAAATTTAGAAGAATGTATTAAATATTTTTCTGATAAAGATTATGAATATGAAGTTATTGTCGTGGTTGATGGTTCACCGGATAATACGGCTGAAATTGCCAGGAAGTTTCAAAATAAATTAAAAAATTTAAGAGTAATTGATAATCCTAAAAATCATGGTAAAGGGTACGTAGTTCGTCAGGGGCTTTTAGAAGCCAAAGGGGATCTGCGTCTTTTTTTTGATGCGGACGGGTCAACTTCCATTACGCATTTAGACGCTTTTTTGCCAGAATTTAAAAAAGGTAACGACGTAGTTATCGGTTCACGCGATATTCCCGGAGCTTTTGTTCAAGTACATCAAGCGAAATATAAAGAGATTATGGGAGATGTGGGAAATTGGGCGATAAGAATATTTTTAGGTTTATGGAAATATCCTGATACTCAATGTGGGTTTAAAATGTTGAATGCTAAAGCAGCTGAAGCTGTGGCCAAGCGAATGGTAGTAGACAGATTTGGATTTGATTTTGAACTTTTAGTTTTAGCAAAGAAAATGGGATTTAAAATCAAGCAAATGCCGGTGCGTTGGCTTAATGAAGAAGGTTCCACCGTAAGTTTAACCGGACCGAATGGATATTTTCAAGTATTATGGGATTTATTTAAAACAAAAATTAGATTAATTACCGGAAAATACAATTTAAAATAGGGCTTATAGATAATATAAGACTTATAAGCCATATTTAAAAAATGGAGAAAAAAACAAACAAAAAACAAACAAAAAATAGTATTTCTGAACTTAGGCAAGATCCGGTATCAGGAGATTGGGTAGTCATTGCGACTGGTCGCGCTAAACGTCCAGAAGATTTCGCTAAGCAAAAAAGAACACAAGTAGAAGAAGATTCAGAAAAAAAATGTTTTTTTTGTTATCCAGAAGAAACAGGACAAAAAAAAGATGTTTTAATATACAAAAATAGCCAAGGAGAATGGACACTGAGAGTTTTTCCCAATAAATATCCAGCTTTTTCCCGTCCGAAAAATAACCGTATTCAACATAAAGAAGAGGGACCCTATTTTAAAATGGATAGCATAGGTTATCATGAGCTTATTATCACTCGAGATCACAAAAAGCAACTGGCCGAATTAGATGTGCTGGAAGTAGCTGAAGTTATTGATGCTTATCAAGACCGGTATATTAATTTAATGAACAAAAAAAGCGTTAATTACATTGATATTTTTCAGAATCACGGAAAGGAAGCCGGCGCATCTGTAGCTCATCCGCATTCTCAACTTGTGGCTATTCCGGTTATTTCTCCTTATGTAAAAAGAGAACTTGAAGGCGCTGAAAAGTATTATAGAATGAATAAACAGTGTGTTTACTGCGCCATAATAGAGTGGGAAAAAGAACATCGCCAAAGAATAGTTTTTGAAAATGACAAATATTTAGTTTTTTGTCCCTTTGCTTCGCGAGTGGCTTTTGAAACTTGGATTATTCCCAAAGAACATCATCCCTATTTTGAAAGAATCAGTGCCCAAGAAAAGGTTCAACTGGCTGAAGCTTTAAAAACCGCGCTGAAAAAAATTTCTGAAGCTTTAAATAACCCCGCTTACAATTTTTACATTCGTACTTCTCCAGCTGACGGGCAAGATTATCCTCATTTTCATTGGCATATAGAAATTCTTCCTAAGATGTCGGAATGGGCTGGATTTGAACTTTCAACTGAAATTGAAATTTCTACCATCCAGCCGGAAGTGGCGACGAAGTTTTTAAGAAATCAGAAAAAGTAATTTGTAAAAAATAATGTTATAGGTAGTTTTATTTATGTCATTCCGTAATTTTCTGCAGCGATAGCGGAAGAAAATATTTGGAATCTATACATGAGGCAAAAGGGAACATAGATTTCCGCTCCCCGATTGTATTCGAGGGTAAGTTTCGTGAAAATGACATACGAAATTTTTTATGCAAAGCTTGATTATTTCATATTTTTCCAATTTTCCTAAGGAATGGGCAGTATTTTTTTTATCTATGATTCCGATAACGGAACTTCGTGCCACTATTCCTTTGGCGATTGTTGAATTTGGTCTGGCACCTTGGATAGCCTTGGTTTACGCCGTTGCTGGAAACACTTTAATGGGCGCTTTAGTAGTCCTTATTGTAAAACCTATTGTTGATATAACTGTTAAAAAAATAACTTTTTTACATAATTTCTGGCAAAAATATATAAATCGGATTACGGTTAAAAATAAAGCTAAATTTGAAAAATGGGGAGCTTTAGCTTTAATTACTTTTATTGCTATTCCTCTACCTATGACGGGAGCTTTTACCGGAGCAGTGGCGGCTTCTATTTTTCAGGTGCCTTTTAAAAAAGCAGTCCCGGTAATTTTTACTGGATGTGTAATTGCTGGTATAATTGTTACAGGAGTTACAATGCTGGTGGCATAATTTCCAATCTCAAATTTTGGCATTAGACATTAGGATTTTTATTAGATATTGGATATTAATTTAATTCATCTTAAGACTTAAACTTACTAAAAACCCCCCTCTCAATCTCCCACTTAGTAAAGGGGGAGGGGAAATAGATAATATTATGGAAAAGCTAGTTATTGGAAATATGAAAATGAATTTACTCAGTCCCTTGGAACGAAAACGCTATTTAAGTCTGCTTAAAAAAGAATTAAAAGGCCAAAAACTCAAACAAGTCCAGCTGATTTTGTGTCCTCCTTTTATTCATTTAGAAGAATTTAAAAAAAGTAAAATTAAAAAAATAAATCTAGGCGCTCAAAATATGTTTTGGGAGAGAAAAGGATCTTTTACTGGGGAAATTTCTCCAGCTATGCTTAAAAATATTGGGTGTGAATATGTTATTCTAGGCCACAGTGAAAGACGAAGGTATTTTGCGGAACGAGATGAGGAAATTAATTTAAAATTAATTTCAGCGCTTAAAAACGGTCTTCAACCAATTCTTTGTGTTGGAGAAAATAAAAGCCAAAGAAAAAATAGCGCGGCTGTTATTGTTAATCAATTACAAAATTGCTTGAACAAAGTAAGCCGGCCTAAAATGGAAAAAGTGGTTATTTGTTATGAACCTGTTTGGGCAATAAGTTCAAACAATCCTGATCATTTGCCGACAACGGATGAAATTATGAGCGCCCGCTTGTTAATTAAAAAATTTTTGGTTGAAAAATATGGTTTAAAAACTGCTGAAAAAGTAAAAATTATTTATGGCGGTTCGGTTTCTTCTACTACAGTTAAACAAACTTGTGAAGACTCTGGAATGGAAGGAGTTTTAATTGGAAAAGCTAGCTTAGAACCATTTGAATTTATTAAAATTGCGAAAATAATTAATAAATAATAGAAGACGCAAAGAGATAAATAATCTCTATGTTATTCTACAAAATGTATGATTGTATCAGTTAAAGAAATTTTGGCTAAAGCGCAAGAAGGAGGTTATGCAGTAGGCGCATTCAATACTATAAATCTTGAGTTTACTCGAGCCATTGTAGATGCCGCTAAAGAAATGCGTTCCCCGGTAATTATCCAGATGACGGAAAGAACAATGGAATATGCTGGTGGGCGAGGTATATTTCATTTAGTTAAAAATGACGCAGAGTTTTATGCGCCAGAAATACCAGTAGGTATTCATTTAGATCATGGCAAAAGTTTTGAAATTATTCAACATTGTGTTGATATTGGATTTACTTCTGTAATGTATGATGGATCACGTAAAAAATATTGGGATAATAAAGAAACTACTAAAAATGTAGTTGATTTTTGCCACGATAAAGGAACAGATGTTCAAGCAGAACTAGGTAGTGTTCCTCATTTAGGTGAAAAGGATGGGGGAAATGTAGGCTGGGATGAATATATGACTGACCCGCAACAAGCACTTGAATTTGTTAAAGATACCGGAATAGACGCATTGGCTGTAGCTATTGGCAATGCGCATGGCTTTATGAAAGAAAAACAAAAGCCAGACTTTGAAAGATTAAAAAAAATCAGGGAACTTTGTAATATTCCTTTAATTCTTCATGGCGCGTCAGATTGGGAAGATGGAAAATTAACTGAAGCTATAGAAAATGGTATTAATTGTTTTAATATTGACACAGCCAGCCAAATGGCTTTTGTCAATAATTTAGTAAACTCTATTAAAAAAGAAGATTTAAGTTTTGATGTCCGTAAACTTTTGGGTGATGCTCGCGATGCTGTTAAAGAAGAAGTTAAGCGAAAAATCACGAATTTTGGAAGCGCCGGAAAGGCCTAAAATATGTGTTTAGCAATTCCAGGTAAAATTATTTCTATTGAAAATCAACTGGCAACAGCTGATTTTCAAGGTGTCAAAAAAGAAATAAATATATCTTTGGTGAATGTTAAAGTTGGTGATTATGTAATGGTACATGCAGGATTTGCGATTGAAAAAATGGAACCAGACCATGTTCAAGAAATTAAATCTTATCTAAAATAAGTTGTTATATTTCACCGCTTGCAAGAGCGTTTAAGTTAGCTGTTTATTTCGTTACAGGTGTTTCCTCTTATCCTGGATTCCGGATAAATTTCTCCGCTCTGCTCCGAAATTTTCCGGAATGACATAGAGAGAAAATGTAAATAATGCTGGCGATTCTTACAAATAAAGTATAAAATATGGAAGCGGAAAAGATTATAAAAGCTATTCATAAAAAAGCTGGAAAAATAAAAAAAACCTTGCGTTTTATGGAGCTTTGTGGAACGCATTCACAAACAGTGGCGGAATATGCTATTAAAGATATTTTACCGAAAAATATTAAGTTAATTTCTGGTCCAGGTTGTCCTGTTTGTGTTGCGGATCAAACAGAAATTGATATCGTTTCTGGTTTAGCGCTTGCGGGCATACCCATTGCGGCTTATGGAGATGCTATTAATGTGCCGGGAAATTTAGGAAGTCTTGATCAAGACCGCCAAGAAGGCGCAAAGGTTTATGCGGTTTATGATGTCGCTCAAGCGCTTGAAATACAAAAAAAAGAACCAAAGCTAGTTTTTTGGGGTCTAGGGTTTGAAACAACAACGCCGCCAACAGCTTGGGGAGTTAGGCAAGGATTGAATATTTTTTCTTCTCATAAAATATTTCCGCCAGCCATGGAAGCTTTACTTGAAAATAAAAAAATAAAAGTAGATGGTTTTATTGATCCTGGCCATGTCAGTGCTATTATTGGAACTGAAGTTTATAAAAAATTTAAAATTCCTCAAGTGGTGTCGGGATTTTCTGCGTTGGATGTGCTTAAAACAATTGATATGCTTTTAGATCAAATTATTTATTCTAACCCTAAAGTGCAAAATGAATACACTCGCTTAGTAAAAAAAGATGGAAACAAAAAAGCCTTGGCGCTTATTAATTCCACCTTTAAGGTAGTTGATAGTCCTTGGAGAGGAATGGGAGTAATAAAAAAATCTGGATTAAAATTAAAAAAGAAATATCAGAATCAAGATGCCGAATTTATTTATCGCGATTTAATTGCTAAAATAAAAAAAGATATAAAATCGAAACCTAGCGCTTGCCGTTGTGGAGAAGTTTTACAGGGGCTCATTGACCCGCAAGAATGTCCGCTTTTTAGTAAAGTTTGTACGCCGGACAATCCGCAAGGTGCTTGCATGGTTTCGGTGGAAGGTAGCTGTAATGTGGAATACAGGTTTAGTAATTAATAACTAGTGAATTTATTATGAATAAAAATAAAACCATTGAACTTGAAGCGGGCGCAGGAGGAAAAAAATCAGAAGAATTGATTGCAAAAATTAGAACGATTTTAAACTATAAAGGAAAATGGAAGAATGTAGAAGATGATGGAGCGGTGCTTAATTTAGGAAATAAAAAATTAATTTTTACAACGGACGCTTTCATTGTAAGCCCAATTTTTTTCCCGGGAGGCGATATCGGAAAAATTTCTATTAGCGGGACAATTAATGATCTCGCGGTTATGGGAGCGCAACCTCTAGGGATTTCCTTAAGTATAGTTATTGAAGAAGGATTTCCAGAGAAAGACTTAATGAAAATTATAAAATCAATCAATGAGATATCACGAAAAGAAAAGGTACCTATCGTAACCGGTGACACTAAAGTAACAGAAAAAGGAAAAATTGATAAAATTGAAATTACTACGGCTGGAGTTGGAGAGGCTAATAAAATAATTCCTGATGCTGGCGCGAAAATTGGCGATATTGTGATATCATCCGGTAATTTAGGCGAACATACGGCAGCCCTTTTAGCTAAAAGATTTAATTATAAAACTCATATTAAAAGTGATTCTAAACCGCTTACAAAAGAAATCCAAAGAGCCAAAGAATATTTAACTTCTTGTAAAGACCCAACGCGTGGTGGTCCGGCTGCGGTGCTTAACGAAATAGCTGAAAAATCGCGTGTAAAAATTGTTCTTGATGAAAAAATGTTGCCTTTTAAGAAAGAAGTAATAACTATCTCGGAACTGTTAGGGATTGATAAATTTTCTTTTGCGTCTGAAGGAAGGTTTGTGGCGACAGTTTCTTCAAAAAATGCTGATGAAGCTATTAAAATTCTTCGCCGCTATAATCACGAAGCTAAGATTATTGGAAAAGTGGAACGAGGTCGAGGAGTTTGGCTAAAAACTAATATTGGCAGTCTTAAAAAAATAGAAGTGCCAAGAGGAAAAATGGTCCCGAGGATATGTTAATAAGCATCTGTAAATAACGCTGAGATGCTTACGGGTTATTTTAAGAGTAAATAATAAACTATTTGTCCGAAAGAGAGCCCGGCGTCACCGCGAGGAATATTTTGAGAAATATAGACGTTCTGAGAAGTTAAATATTCAGAAATGATTTTATTGTTAGCCATACCGCCAGCAAAAAAAATATTATTGGATTTAACCTGTTTTGATGTCTGCTTGGATTTTAAAACAAAATTAGAATGATATTTATTTATAATTTCATATAAACCTCGAGCAATATAAAGTTGAGCGGTAGCTGCCAATCTTTTTTTGTTTTGATTAATATTTTTTATTAGATATTTAAACAAAAAAGTAGTATCTAGAACATAATTATCTTTTGAAATCGTGATTTTTGGTCGTATATCCGTATATGATTTTATCGAATTTTTTTCCAGCAAGTCTATTGGTTCATGTTTGTATTTGCGTTCATTACCGCAAAATCCTAAAAGTAACGATACAGCGTCTAAAATGCGTCCAACACTAGATGAATATTCGCAATTAAAATTTTGCTGAAGTTGATTGTATAAAAGTTCAAAATCATTTTTTGAATAATACTTTTTAACAAAACTATATACTTTTTCTTTATTTAAAAATTTATTTAAAATACTTATTAACATTCGCGCCGGTTCTCTAATGGCTAAATCATTCCCAATTAATGTTTGATTTTCCAAATGGCCAATATGTTGATGTTTAAATTTATTTTTAGTTATTTTAAATATTTCTCCTCCCCAAATATGTCCGTCCAATCCATAACCAGTTCCATCACAAGCAATTCCGTAAAAAGTATTTGGTACCGTGTAAGACACATTATGTATAATTTTATCGCCGACGGCTGAAAAAATATGAGCCAGATGGTGTTGAATTTGAATAAGACGGGCGTTGTATTTTTGAGCCAATTCTTTTCCCCAATGGGTTGTGTTAAACAAAGGATGAAGGTCAATTAAAATTATATCCGGTTGCATATTATGAATTTTTAAATAGCTTAAGACCGTTTTTTTATAAACAAGCCATTTTTCCTCATTAAGCAAATCACCAAAGTCTTTAGAAAAAAATATTTTTCCATTTTTATATACAGAAAAATTACCGGAGGATTCAGCTCCAAGGGCTAAAATAGTATAGTTGTTTTTAACGGGAAAAGAAAGTTGCATAATTCTATTATAAATAATTTTCAAAATTTTAGAAAATCTGTTAAAATAAATGTATTACAAGTCATTTAACTTAATTTCCCTTTTTGTCATTCCCGCGTAGACGGGAATCCAGTGAACCAGCCAAAAGTTTCAAGACTAGATTCCTTAATATAATAATTAGATTTTACAGTGTTATTTACACTTTTCCAAATTATATTATTTTAGAAATTGTAAACAACGTTAAGGTTTCTTACATATAAAATGAAAAGAAAATTAAAAGAAAAGAAAAAAATAAAAAAGCCAAAGATAGCCATTATAAGTCTGACTTCTTGTGAAGGTTGCCAATTTGTGCTTCTGGATCTAGGCCAGCGTTTTTTAGATTTTACAAAGCTTGTAGACATGGTAGATTTTCGATTGATTGAAGACGAAGAAGATCCAGGAACCAATTTGGATTTGGTTTTAGTGGAAGGTAATCCAGTGACCGAAGAAAATATAAAACTTCTGAAACAAGCGCGAAAAAGAAGTAAATATTTAGTGGCGATGGGAAACTGCGCAGCCATGGGTGGAGTGCCAGAAATAAAAAATTATCAAGAAGGAACTAATACTATAAAACATGTTTATAAATATCTTCAAGGAATAGATAATCCACCCATTAGAGAAGTTGATAATTTTGTAAAAGTTGATTTTACTTTGCCGGGCTGTCCCATCAATGGAGAAGAATTTTTAAAATATATTCCCGAGATTTTAAAGGATAATATTCCGGTTATCCCGGACAATCCTGTTTGTGTAGAATGTAAAAAGAAAGGTAATCGTTGTTTGCTTTTAGACAAAAAGCCTTGTTTTGGACCAATGATTTTAGGTGGTTGTGATGCAGTGTGTCCTACGGCCAAAATGGTTTGCCAAGGTTGTCGCGGTTTGCGGCCAACCGGCAATGTTAAAGCCATGCGGGCCATGTTGAAAAATATGATGACAGATGAAGAGTTTGAAAACACAACAGAAATATATGGGCTCCGAGATGACATTGAAGAAAAAATGTAACCTTTTCAAATTATGCAACGCGTAAAAAATTACTGTAAACAGCACTAGAGTTTCTTACAAATTAATTATGAAAAAAACTTTTAAATTTTCTCTTTCAATAATATTAATTGTTGTATCCTATTCGATTTGGGGGATAATTCTAACACATAAAAACCAAACAAGAGAATTTACTCAAGATGTTTTAAAAATAAATCAACCATGCGCCAAACCATTAACTTTTTCTGTTGGCGCAATAGATCCTAGATTTGGCGTATCAAAAAATACTCTGGAAAAATCATCCCAGCAAGCGGCAGATATTTGGAATAAAGCGGCTGGAAAAAAATTGCTTCAATATGATTCCCACGCATCTTTTAAAATTAATTTAGTTTTTGATCAAAGACAAGCGCAAACATTAGAAGAAAGCAAGTTAGAGGAAAATTTAAAAAATCTAAAACTAACCAATGAAGATCTTGCTAAACAATATGACGCTTTGCATAATACTTATAGCCAAAAAGTGATTGATTATAAAAAATCAGTAAGTTCATATAAAAAACGATTAGATGAATATAATCAAAAAGTAGATTATTGGAATAGTCAAGGAGGAGCGTCCAAAGATGTGTATGATGATCTTCAAAAAGAAAAGAAGAAGTTAAAAGATTTGTATAGCAGTTTAGAAAAACAACGCGATAAAATTAATAATTTAGTCGGGAAAACCAATAATTTAGCCGCTCAAGAAAATCAAATTGTAAACCAATATAATAGTAAACTTGTAACCTATAAAAGTGAATTTGGCGCGTCGCGAGAATTTGAAAAAGGAGTTTTTGATACTCGGGAAATAAATATTTATCAATTTAAAAAAATGTCTGATTTGCGCCTAACACTTGCTCACGAATTAGGGCACTATCTTGGCCTTCAGCATGTTCAAAATTCTAAATCTATCATGTATTATTTAATTGGAGATCAGGAGCTGAATAATCCTGCGCCGACGGACGAAGATATGGCGGAACTAGACAAGGTGTGTAATATTAAGAGTAACTAGTTACTAAAAAAGTATGAATATAAAAATAAATCATATTGCAAAAATGGAAGGACACGCCGGATTTATGGCCAGCGTTTTAGGCGCGGATGTAAAGTCGGCTAAAATAGAAGTGAAGGAAGGCATCCGCCTGATTGAAGGAGTGCTCATCGGCCGACATTATAAAGATATGCCGATTATCGCCCAACGTATCTGCGGAATTTGTCCAGTAGTCCACAATTTAACAGCGATTAAAGCGATTGAGAATGCTTTAGGGGTTCAACCGAGTGATGAAAGCAAGAAACTTCGCGAAGTTATGGAACTTGGTCAAATTATTCATTCTCATGCTCTCCATCTTTTCTTTTTGTCGCTAGCGGATTTTTTGGATATTGACAATGATATCAAAATGGTAAAAGAATATCCTGAAGAAACTCAGAAAGCTATTCGTATTCGTGAATATGGAATGGAAATAATCAAAATAATCGGTGGCAGAGTAGTGCATCCAATGACTAATGAGATAGGCGGTTTTAAAAAAGCGCCTGATCCTGAAGCGTTAAGAAAATTAGTTCAAAATTCTCAAAAAATTTTAAAAGAAGCTCAGGAGTTAGGAGAATTTTTTGCCCGCATCACTTTGCCGGAATTTTCCCGCGAAACTGAGTACGTTTGTTTGGCGCAAAAGGGGAAATATGCTATTTATGATGGAGATATTATTTCTAGTCGTGGCCTTAATATTCCGGTAAATAAATTTGAAAATAACTTTCAAGAATTACAGAAACAAAAACGAGTTGTAAAAGAGGTAGAGCATAAAGGAAAAAGTTATATGGTCGGCGCTATAGCCAGAATTAATCTCAATAAAAATAAATTAAGATTGCCAGCTCAAAAATATCTTGAAAGTCTTAAATGGAAGTTTCCAAATTATAATCCATTCAATAATGTTTTAGCCCAAATGGTTGAAGTGATTCATGCAATTTCTGAATCAGAAGCATTAATCAAACAATTATTACATTCTGATTTAAATAATGTCGTTACTCAAAAGTATTCAATTAAAGCGGGAGAAGCATCTGCGGCAGTGGAAGCTCCGCGAGGAACACTTTATTATTATGTAGATATTGACGCTAAAGGGTATGTTAAAAATGTAAATATCATTACGCCAACTGCTCAATTTTTAGCCAATTTGGAAGACGATATTGCCGAATATATTCCCAGCGTGATTAAATTAGGCGAAAAGCAAAGGGAGAGAAAACTTCGGGCGTTCATCCGAGCTTACGATCCATGCATTTCCTGTGCAGTCCACTAAATCTATAGAGCTCAAAATATATACTAAAATGTTAAACATTAATTATAAACATATAACAAGTAGCTTAAAACTTAGAATGTATAATAAAAAAAGTTTGTTACGTGTTGCATGTTTCGTGACATATGACTGAATTAAAACAAGTCTATAAATGCAATGTTTGTGGAAACATTGTTGAAGTTTTGCATACTGGAGCTGGCGAGTTGGTCTGTTGTGGCCAACCGATGCAACTATTACAAGCCAAAACGCAGGATGAAGGAAAAGAAAAACACGTGCCAGTAATTGAACAGACTGACAAAAGCGTGATTGTGAGAGTCGGTAGCGTCGCACATCCAATGGAATCCGAGCATTACATTGAATGGGTTGAAATTATTACTGAAAACAGAACCTATCGCAAAATGCTTAAGCCAGGAATGGAGCCGGTCGCGGAATTTTTTCTGGAAGCCAAAAATATTTCTGTTCGAGCTTATTGCAACATCCACGGATTGTGGAAAAATATGTAGCATGCAATAAGTAAAATCTAAAATTATAACACGTAGCTCAATGTGAAACTTGAAATGGTTTATTTCACATTGCGAGTTCTGCGCTTTAAGAAAGCATGCACGATTTTTTACTAGCTAAAGAAATAGTTGACGAACTAAAAAAAATAGCTCAAGAAAAAAAAATTTCTAAAATAAAGAAAGTTTATATTGAAATTGGCAGTATTGCTCTTGCTCATGACGGATTTCCCGAGCATACGGAAGATATCAGTTTAGAGAATTTAGAATTTAGCCTTAAAAGCGTTGCTAAAGGAAATTTACTAAAAGATACTCACTTTTTTATTCAGAAAATTGCTGGCACTAGTTGGAAAATAACAGATATTGAAGTATAATTAAATTGTATCAAATCATTTAACTTAATTTCCTTTCTGTCATTCCCGCGGAGGCGGGAATCCAGTGAACCAGCCAAAAGTAAGAAATGGAAATTAATTAAAGTCAGTTATAAAAGAATCACTGAAGAATTAAAATTTTTTTAAAATTAAACTCAAACTATAAATTTTATAACCAAAAAATTTCCCTCAATTAACACGATCAATGGAAATTTTTGGATAAAATTTTAGTTTTTAAACAGGAATTTCTCAAAAATTTTAATTCTTCAGTAAGTTAATAATATATAACAATAAAATATAAAACAATGAATTTTGTTTTATATTCTATGCTTTAATTTTTATGACAAAAATAGCTATCAATGGTTTCGGGCGGATTGGCCGGCCAAGTTTTAAAATTGCCCTAGAAAAAGGAATGGAAATTACGGCGATAAACGATTTAGCTAATGTAGAAAATTTAGCTTATCTTCTTAAACATGATAGTGTCCACAGAGGTTTTCAGAAAAATATAGAAATAAAGGAAGGAAATTTAGTAGTGGACGGAAAAGAAACTAAAGTTTTCAGCGAAAAAGATCCGGCAAACCTTCCCTGGAAAGAATTAGGAATTGATGTGGTTTTAGAATGCACGGGATTTTTTACTGATAGGGAAAAAGCTTCAGCGCATTTGAGAGCGGGAGCCAAAAAGGTTATTATTTCGGCGCCTACTAAAGATAAAGCTATTAAGACCATTGTGTTGGGTGTAAACGAGAAAGAAATAAAAGAAAGCGACGATATTTTAGCTAATGCTTCCTGCACCACTAATTGTTTGGCGCCAATTATGAAAGTACTGGATGAAAACTTTGGAGTAGAAAAATCAATTATGTCCACAATTCACAGTTACACCTCCACGCAAGCTTTAGTAGATCGTCCGAATAAAAAAGATTTTCGGCGAGGACGTTCAGCGGCTGAAAACATTGTGCCTACTTCTACTGGAGCGGCTATTGCGACTACGTTAGTTTTACCTCAACTTGAAGGAAATTTTGATGGAATGGCCCTTAGAGTACCGACTCCGGTAGGTTCTATCAGCGATATAACTTGCCTTTTAAAAAAAGACACCAGCGTAAAAGAACTAAACGAAACTTTTGAAAAAGCTTCTTCTGCAGAATTGGAAGGAATTCTCAGTTATTCCGAAGAACCTTTAGTTTCATCAGATATTATTGATAATCCTTATTCAACGATTGTTCAAGGCGATCTAACTAAAGTTATTGGAGGAAATCTTGTAAAGATAATTGGATGGTATGATAATGAGTGGGGATATTCCAATAGATTAGTGGAATTAGCAGAGCTTATTAACAACAAATAATTTAAGTTATATAAAATTATTCAAAGGTAAAATAAGCAAGTTTTTTAATTATTTTTAAATTAAGAATTTCTACTAATTTTAATTTTTATGTTTGATATTCTTATTAAAAAAGGCACCATTATTAATGGTACAGGCGATGAAATGTTTCGTGGCGATCTAGGTATCAAAGATGGTAAGATCTCGGCTATTGGAGAATTGCAAGACGAAAGAGGTGAAATTGAGATTAACGCCGAAGGTAAGTTTATTTGTCCCGGTTTTATTGATGTTAATAATCACAGCGATACTTATTGGCAAATATTTTTAGATCCAGATTTGGAAAGTTTAGCTTATCAAGGCATTACTACAATAGTGGGGGGAAACTGTGGTTCGTCTCTAGCTCCTCTGGTCTCGGCTAAAAATATTGAGTCAATTCAAAAATGGATTGATCTTAAACAAGTAAATGTTAATTGGTTAAGTTTGGAAGAATTTTTTAATTTTTTAAGCCAACGGGAAATTTCTGTTAATTTTGCTACTTTGACTGGGCATGGAACTTTACGAAGAGGTATTTTGGGCGATGAAGTACGGAGTCCTAGTCCTAAAGAACTTAAATTTATTGAAAACAAACTAAAGCAAGCTATGAAACAAGGATCTTTAGGATTATCTACAGGTTTGATATATACTCATGCCAGACTAGCTTCTCCTGAAGAACTAAAAGATCTGGCAAAAATTGTTAAAAAATATCAAGGAATTTATACTTCGCACATTAAGGATGAAGCTAACGAAGTAATGGATTCTTTAGAAGAAGCAATTCAAATTGGAAGAGATACGGGAGTAAGACTTCATATATCCCATCTTAAAGTAATGGGAGCGAAGAACTGGCCTAAAATGGACGACGCTTTTCTTTTGATAGAAAAAGCTTATGAAAATGGAATTGATATTTCTTTTGATGCTTATCCATATACAAACACCGGATCGGTTTTATATACTTTATTGCCTGCTTGGATAGCCGAAGGGGGGAAAGGAATGATGCTCTATCGTCTGAAAGATGTAGCCGTTCGCGCTAAAGTAATTTCGGAAATGAAAAAATCAGGATTTGAATATGATAAAATTGAAATTGCCAGCAGTATTCTAAATAAGTCTTTGACTCATCGTAAAATATCTGAAATTGCTCGCGCTCAAGGAAAAACAGTTGAAAATGCCATCATTGATATTTTACTAGCTTCAGAAGGACGAGTAATAACTTCAATGGAAGTGTTGAATGAAAGAAATGTTAAAGAAGCCATTATTCATCCTTTATCAATGATAGCTACTAATGGGTCGGGTTATAATATTGATCATGCAAAAACTGGTGAAATTGTCCACCAAAGATCATTTGGATCATTTATAAAAGTATTAGAAAAATATGTTTTAGAAGAAGAAGTCATAAGATTTGAAGATGCCATTAAAAAAATGACATTTTATCCAGCAGAAAAGTATAGAATTGAAAGAAGAGGAGCGCTTAAAAAAGGATATTTTGCTGATGTCGTGATTTTAGATCGTTCAAAAATTTCTAGCCCCGCTGATCGAAAGAATCCTTACCAATATTGTAGCGGTGTGGAATATCTCATAGTTAACGGAAAAATTGCAATTAAAGAAGGGAAATATGAAGGAGCTAGGAATGGAAAAATAATTAAACGATAAATTTAATTTTTAATTTCTATCTCTGTTTTTACTAACAAAAAGTAGTCTTGTTTATTATGAATATAGCTGATTTAAAAGGGAAAAGAATTACCGTAATGGGATTGGGTCTTCAAGGCGGAGGAACAGGCACCGTCCGTTTTTTAGTTAGGGCGGGAGCTTATGTTACCGTAACAGACTTAAAATCTAAAAAAGAATTAGCGCCATCTCTTGAAAAACTTAAAGGATTTAAAAACATATCTTTCGTGTTTCAACAACATCGGCCAGAAGATTTTACCAAGGTGGATATGGTTATAAAAAATCCATTAATTCCTTGGAATAATAAACAAGTTAAATTAGCGCTAGAAAAAAAAATTCCGGTAGAAATTGATTCTAGCTTATTTTTTAAACTTTGCAAAAATAAAATTATTGGTGTTACAGGCACAAAAGGGAAAACTACAACTTCCAGTTTTATTTATAATATTTTAAAAACTGCTGGAAAAAATCCGATTAAAGTAGGAGTTGGAAGAGTTTCTGTTTTAGACAAACTGGCTAAATTAAAAAAAGATTCTATAGTTGTTTTTGAACTTTCCAGTTGGCGGCTGAGTGCTTTAGGCAAATACAAACTTAGTCCCGAAGTGGCTGTTATAACTAATATTTATCCTGATCACTTAAATTATTATAAATCTATGGAAAAATATATTCAGGATAAAAAGAATATTTTTTTGTATCAAAATAAAGAAAACGGCTGTGTAATCAATCAAGATAATGAAATTATCAAAGGATTTGAGGAAGAAATTAAATCACGCTTAATAAAATTTTCCAAAAATAAAATTTCCGGAGATGAAGCAATTTACATAGATAATGGAATCATTTATATTAATAATGGAGTTGACGAGAAAAAGATAGTTAATGTTAGTGACATAAAATTAAAAGGCGAACATAATCTAGAAAATGTTATGGCGGCTATTGGAGCAGCTTGGGCAGTTGGGGTAAAAACAGAAATAATTAAGAAAGCCGTTCTGGATTTTAAAAATATTGCTCATCGACTCGAATTTGTGCGGGAATTTTCTGGGGTAAAATATTATAATGATACCACCGCGACTACTCCTGAAGCGGCCTTAAACGCCCTTAAAACTTTTTCTGAACCAATTATTCTCATTTGTGGAGGATCGGATAAAAATTTAGATATGCATGAATTTGGTAAAATGATTTATGAAAAAGTAAAAGGGGTGATATTTTTAAAAGGAAAAGCCACGGAGAAAATAATTTCAAGCATAAGAAAAATTGATAATAGTTTGGATACGGAAAAATTTAATAAAGTTGAATCGATGGAAAAAGCGGTTGAAATGGCAAAAAATGAAGCTGTTCCAGGCGATATTGTTTTACTTTCTCCCGGCGCGGCTAGCTTTGGCATATTCACCAATGAACTTGATCGAGGAGAAAAATTTAGAGAAGCAGTAAAAAACTTGAAATAATAACCAACCAAAGTCTAGGGCGACTATGGACTTTTTTTGCTAAAGTGTTACAATAAAATCTAGTTTATTTTTTAAATTAGAGATATAATTCGGGCTCATAGCTCAGTTGGTAGAGCACCTGTTTTGCATACAGGAAGTCAGGAGTTCGAATCTCCTTGAGTCCACTATGAAAATAAAATTTGTAATTTCCTAAAAAATAAATTTGCTATAACAATTTTTTGGGCAATTAGCTCAGTTGGTTAGAGCGCGTCACTGATAATGACGAGGTCCCAGGTTCAACTCCTGGATTGCCCACCAGAAATATAATTTTAGCTTGCCAGCTTTTTGCTGGCTTTTCTTTTTTTACTAAGAGTAATACGACTTAAAAGTAATTTAGAAACGAAGCTTCTGAGAGGAAGCTTCGTTTTTCTTTAAAATGATTTTATAGAGATGCACGATTGCGCGTTTCATAAGGGAGATGAAAGCCGAGGTCTAACTTCGGTTTAGAAAATGCTTAATGCGGTGTTAATTTAAGCCAAAATCAGCTAAAATAATAATCAGATAATTCAAATAATAATCAATAAATCCGAAAAGCGAACTTTGTATATTCTTAAATGTTATATGAAACTGGTATTGACTTTGGTACGTACCAGAGTACGTACCTTGGTACGTTACTTATCTGATAATCAAAGCAAAACATAAGCCAACTTTATTCAACGAAGTAGATCTGTCTTTGCTTAAATTTAAAATAGAAATAAATAAAACTTCGCATATCCCTAATGTTATACACATATTGACATAAATTTAAAAATAATATAGTATTAAAGCGTGGAAAAGAAGCCCGAAAGGGCTTTTAAAAAAGTTTCAATTATGAATAAAATTGTCCAGTTTTTAAAAGAAGCCAAAGAAGAATTATTAAAAGTCAATTGGCCTACTCGTGAACAAACGCTTAATTATACTTTGATTATAATTGCTTTAAGTATCGCAATTGCAGCTTTTCTAGGTGGATTGGATTGGTTTTTTGAAACTTTATTAAAGACGTTTATATTGAAATAATAAAAAAATTATAAAATTTAGAATTTTTTAATTTAAGCGAAAACAATTATGGCGAAACAAACACAACATCATGGACGAGCTTGGTATGTGCTCCATACTTATTCCGGGTACGAAGACAATGTATCCAGCAATCTTAAACAAAGAATTGAATCTATGGATATGCAAGATTTTATTTTTGATGTTATGGTGCCAGTTGAAAAAAAAATTAAAATTCGTAATGGAAAAAGAACTATAGTTGAGGAAAAAATTTATCCAGGGTATGTTTTAGTGGAAATGATTGTAACAGACGCTTCTTGGTATGTAGTTCGAAACACTCCAAATGTTACCGGCTTTATTGGCTTGGGAACAACGCCTACTCCAGTTAATCCTGAAGAAATTAAAATACTTAAGAAAAGAATGGGTGTAGCAGAGCCAAAGTATAAAATTGATGTTAAAGCAGGAGATTCGGTAAAGATCATTGATGGACCTTTTAAAGATTTTGACGGAAAAATAGATGAAGTAGATGAAGAAAAAGGACGAATTAAAGTTTTAGTTTCTATTTTCGGGCGAGAGACTCCAGTAGATCTAGATTTTCTGCAGATAAATAAAATCTAGTAAATCAAATTTTTCCCACGAGCATATAAAGCTGGATACAAATTTACAAATAATTGAGCTTGTATATTCGTGGATTTACAAAAAAATGGCAAAGAAAATTAAAACAATTATCAAACTGCAAATTCCAGCCGGAAAAGCTAATCCGGCGCCTCCTATTGGTCCCGCCCTGGGACAACATGGCCTTAATATTCAAGAATTTTGCACTAAATTTAATGAAGCCACTAAAGACAAAGGCGAAGATATTATTCCAGCTGAAATTACTGTTTATGAGGATCGTTCTTTTGATTTTATTCTAAAGACTCCTCCAGCTTCAGACCTTCTTAAAAAAGCGGCTGGCATAAAAAAAGGAGCGGGCAATCCACTAAAAGATAAAGTGGGATCTATCAGTAAAGAAAAACTTAAAGAAATTGCTGAAAAGAAAATGCCTGATCTTAATGCTAATAATATTGAAGGGGCGATGAATATTATTGCTGGCACAGCAAAATCAATGGGCATTAAGATTGAATCAAAATAAGCATAAGTAATTAAGTATACAATTTAAAATTACCGCGAAAACCATATGAAAAGAGGAAAAAAATACCAAGTAGTTGCAAAAAAGTTGGATCGCAACAAAACCTATACAATTGAAGAAGCGATTAAGTTTTTAAAAAAAAATAAAATTGCTAAATTTGATGAATCGGTTGAAGTGCATATAAAAATTAATATTGATCCTAAAAGAAGCGATCAACAAGTTCGTGGCATAATTGATTTGCCATATGGAACGGGAAAATCCAAAAAGATTGCAATTATCACTTCAACGCATACGAAAGAAGCTAAAAATGCCGGAGCGGATATAGTGGCTGGAGAAGAACTAATTGATAAAATTAAATCCGGAAAATCTTTTGAAGGTAAAAATAAATTTGATATTTTAGTGGCTACACCTGAAATGATGTCGCGTTTGGCGTCAGTAGCCAAAATTTTAGGTCCCAAAGGGCTAATGCCTAATCCAAAAGCAGAAACAGTTACTACAAAAATTAAAGAAACCGTAGAAGCGCTTAAAAAAGGAAAGACCTCCTTTAAAAATGATAATTCGGCTAATATTCATCAAGCAGTTGGGAAACTTTCATTTGAGGACGCTAAATTGGTTAAAAATATTGAAACTTTTTTAGCTAGCGTTCAGAAAGCAAAACCAACCGTGCTAAAAGGAAAATTCATTTCTAATATTAGTCTTAGCTCTACCATGGGGGTGGCATTAAAATTAATGAATAGCGGGTTAAGTAAAAACTAAATAAAAGCAGAAAAAAAGACAACCAGTTAGGTTGTTTTTTTATTAAATTATTCATAAAAAATAAAATATAGAGACGCGATTAATCGCGTCTCTATTAAAACGTAATCTATCTCGTCTGCAGATTATTCTTGGAAAAAGTTTGTTTTCAGCAAAAAACTAAAAAAACAAGAAAAATATTTACTGTATATAATGTTGACTGCTTGTTAGTTGTTTGGTATATTTATTTGGTGTTTTGAGCATAAGATCTATATATTAAATAATAAATATATGAATAAAAATAAAATTGTGATTGGCCTTATTGGCGAAAAAGGTTCTGGAAAAGGAACAGTATCCAATTATCTAATTTCCAAATTTGGCGCGGTCCATTACGGAACTTCTAAAATTTTAAGGCGAACTTTAGAGGATTTGTATGTTCCAGTAACACGCGATAATCTTATAAAATTAGCTTTGGTGTTAAAAGAAGGATATGGACCAACAGTAATTATTGATTCCTTAATAAAAGATATAGAAAGAAATGGGTCAAATATAATTATTGCTGATGGAATACGCATGCATGGAGATGTAGATCCTTTTCGAAAAAAATATGGTAAAAATTTTTTTCTAATCTATGTATATGCTGATCTTAAATTACGTTATAAAAGAACTAAGAAGAGAAAAGAAAAAGAAGGTGAAGATAAAGCAACATTCTCTGAATTTTTGGAAGAGGAAGGAAGGTTAACAGAAATTTCTATCCATGAAATTGGGCGCCAAGCTGATTTTAAAATAGACAATAATGGGACGGCTGAAGAATTAAAAAAACAAGTGGATAAAATAATGGGGAAAATAGAAAGTAGAGACGCATAATTATGCGTCTAAAAAGTTAGAAAGTTCATAAAAAAGAAGCGAAGCTTCCAGAAGGAAGCTTCGCTTCTACGCTTTTTTATAGAGAGGCGTTTTAAATTTGCAAAAAATTATTTTTGACCAAAGGAGGGAAAAATAGTAAAATAGAAAAGTAAAAAATAATTTCAGGGGAGTCTAATTTATATGAAGAATGGTGAAAATAAAAAATATATTCGTCCATCTTGGGATGAATATTTTTTAAACTTAGTAGAAATGGTTGGATCTCGAGGGACTTGTGATCGAGGACGTTCCGGTTGTGTGATTGTGAAAGATAAAAGAATTTTAGCGACTGGATATGTTGGTTCTCCGTCAGGAATAAAGCATTGTGATGAAGTTGGACACGAAATGCATACAGTGCGACATGCAGATGGACATGAATCTAAGCACTGCATTAGAACTGCACATGCTGAGCAAAATGCTATTGCTAATGCAGCTCGTTTCGGAGTAGCTTTAGATGGTGCGACTCTCTACTGCCATATGACTCCTTGTTACACATGTGCCAAGATGATTATTAATGCTGGCATAAAAAGAGTGGTCTGCAATATGGATTACCATGCTGGAAAAAGAAGTAAAGAAATATTTAAAGAATCTGGTGTAAAGTATAAATTAGTTGACGATGAAATGCAGACTTACGATAATATGTAAAATTTAAAAAACGGATATGGCAAAAATAATTTTAGGATTGGCGGGGGAAATCGCCAGCGGGAAAGGAACAACTGCTAAATATATAACTGAAAAATATAAAGGTAGCACTCATAGATTCTCAACAGTTTTGAGGGATGTAGCCAAAAGGGTATACTTAGAAGAAAATCGGGAGAATTTGCAAAAACTATCCACCGTTTTTCGCGAGAATTTTTTTGATGACATTCTTTCGGCGGTTATTGCTAAAGACGTGGAAAATGACGAACATGAGATTATCGCCATTGACGGTGTGCGGCGGATGGCGGATATCTCATATTTGCAAAAAATTTCCGGCTTCAAATTGGTTTATATCGAAACTGACATAAAAAAATGTTTCGAGCGTATCATTAGGAGAGGGGAAAATGCGGACGACAACGAAAAAACTTTTGAAGAATTTGAAAAAGACCATCAGCGCGAAGCGGAAAGGCAAATTCTAGATTTAAAAGACAAGGCGGATTTTGTGATTGACAATAATGGGAGTTTTGAAAAATTGTATAGGCAAATTGACAATATAATTAATTTAAAATAAAAATATGCAACAATACTTAAATTTATTAAAAGACATTAAAGAAAACGGAACAGATAAAGGTGATCGAACCGGCACCGGTACGCGAAGCCTGTTTGGTCGTCAGATAAGATTTGATTTAAATGAGGGCTTTCCACTGATGACAACTAAAAAGGTTCACCTAAAGTCTATAATCTATGAGTTGTTATGGTTTCTCAGGGGGGATACTAACATAAAATATTTAAATGATAACGGTGTAACTATCTGGGACGAATGGGCTGATGAGAACGGAGAACTTGGGCCTATTTATGGAAAGCAATGGACTCGTTGGGAGGCATCTGACGGAACAAAAATAAATCAAATTGCCCAAGTACAAGATATGATAAGAAATAATCCTGACTCACGGAGAATTATTGTGAGTGGTTGGAATGTAGCTGATCTTCGGCAGTTAATCGCTGGAAAAAAAACTGCTCCGCCACCATGTCATACTATATTTCAATTTTATGTTGTGGATAATAAATTATCTTGTCAACTATATCAGCGAAGTGCGGATGTTTTTTTAGGTGTGCCATTTAATATTGCTTCCTACGCTTTGCTTACTATGATGATGGCGCAAGCTTGTGAAAAGAAGTTGGGAGATTTTGTTCATACATTTGGTGATGTGCATATCTATAACAACCACTTTGAGCAAATAAATTTGCAGCTTAGCAGGAAGCCAAAAAGACTTCCAAAAATGAAAATAAATCCGGAAGTTAAGGATATTTTTGATTTTAAATACGAAGATTTTAAATTAGAGGGTTATGATCCTGATCCAGGCATTAAAGCTCCTATAGCTATATAAAACTATGAAAATTATAATGGTAATGGCGATGACTTTGGACGGAAAGATTGCAAAAAACAGCGATCATTTTCCTGATTGGACTTCTCGTGAAGACAAGAAATATTTTTCCCAAATTTCGCGTGAGGCTGGAGTGGTTATGATGGGAGACAAAACATTTGCCATTTTTTCTTCTCCACTCAAGGAAAGATTGAACGTGGTTTTCACAATGCAAGAAAGCCCGAAAGAAATTGAAGGAGTAAAATGGGTCAAAGGTGAGCCGGAGGATGTTTTGAAAGAATTGGAAAACGAGGGATATGAAAAGGCGGTTCTTGGTGGAGGGGCCTTTATCAATGGAATGTTTTTAAAAGAAAAGCTGATTGATGAAATCCATGTAACAGTTGAGCCAAAAATTTTCGGTGATGGCCTTGGACTTTTCAAAGGAGAATTTAATGTTAATCTTGAGTTACTTGAGACGAAAAAAATAAATGATGACTCAATTGTTTTGAAGTATAAAGTTTTATATTAATATGAAAAAAGGCAAATTTATCGCGATTTATGGAATTAATGGCATTGGCAAAACTACGCAAGTAGAAATTTTAGTGAAATATTTGCAGAGCCAAGGGTTGAAAGTCAGTCGGTTGAAATATCCAGTTTATAATTTAGAGCCGGAAGGTCCATTTATTTATAAATATTTACGTGACCCAAAATTTAGAAAAAATAATGAACTCTCAACTGATGAATTGCAACAAAAATATGCTGATAATAGAACGCGATACGAAAAAGAATTAAAGAAGAGAATAAATGGTGGTGAATGGATTATTGCGGAAGATTATTCAGGCACTGGAATCGCTTGGGGGCTTGCGTGGGGAGGAGACCTTGAATATTTAGAAAAAATAAACAAGAATTTATTAGAGCCGGATTTGTCAATTCTTATGCATGGGAATAGATTTAACACAGCCATTGAAAAAGATCATCGTAATGAAATGGAAGCAGAAAAAATACAAATATGTAAAAATATCCATTTGCTTTTGGCGAGTAAATACAATTGGAAAAAAATAAATGCTAATCAGAAAATTGAAAAAGTAAAAAAAGACATGATAAAATTAATAAGAAATATGTATGAATTTTGAAGAATACCAAAAAAAATCGAGAAAAACCGCCATTTATCCTAAGGCAGGAGAAAATTTTATCTATCCAACACTGGGAATAACAGGTGAAGCGGGTGAAGTGGCGGAGAAAATAAAGAAAGTTTTGCGCGATAAAAATGGTGTGATGAATGACGAGTCGCGAGAAATGATAAAAAAAGAATTAGGCGATGTGCTATGGTATATTTCTCAACTGGCAACGGAACTTGGGTTGAAACTGGATGATATTGCTAAAAGTAATATTGAAAAACTTTTGAGTCGTTTGGAGCGAGGAAAGATTGGGGGCAGTGGAGATGAGAGGTAATAAAATATAGAAATAATATATAAAAATAATTAAAATCGGACTATTTTTATTTGAAAAGACTTTGTTTTGTATTAAATTTCAGTTATGGATATCTTTCAACTTACTTCATTTTCTGCCACTTTTACCTGGGTGATTGCTCATGGCTATTTTTTAATGTTTATTGCCATGCTGATTGAGGGACCAATTGTGACAGCGGCGGCCTCTTTCGCTTTGGCTTTTGGATATTTTAATTTTGGCGCAATTTTTATCCTTTCTATTCTAGGTGATATTGTGGCGGACGTGATTTATTATGCTATTGGATATTTCAGCCGAATAACAGTCGTAGAAAAATGGGATCGTCATTTTAAACTGACTACCGAACGAATAAAAAGAATTGAACATCTGGTTAACAAGCATCCCATCAAAACTTTGATTGCGCTTAAGCTCACGCCGATTCTTCCTACGCCCGGACTTATGATTGTCGGAGCCACGCGGATGAATCTCAGAAAATTTGTCTCAACCTGCGCTGTGATAATTTTGCCTAAAGTGATTTTTTTCATGGCGGTGGGATATTATTTCGGAGCGGCCTACGGTGTTGTCATTAAAAGATTTGAAAGAGGCGGATTAATGCTAATTTTAATGGTAATTTTAGGCGCGGGTATTTATTACGGCTTTAATAAATTTTCCGCCTATATTGCTAAAAAAGTAGAGAAAATATAAAAATAAATATATTTATAATTTATTAACTTTATGAAGATTGCAATCTATTCCGATAACTTTTATCCAGAAATTAGCGGAATTTCTGATTCTATAATTCTTCTAGCCAAAGAACTGGCCAAAAGAGGCCATCAAATAAATTTTTATGTGCCTAGATATTCAAAGAAGAATTTTGAAATAGCTAAATATGCTTATCAAGAAATAGATTTAGGCGAAAATATAAATATTTTTCGTTTACCTTCTATTTCTTTTCCTGGATCGCCAACTAAACAAGGCCGGATTGCTTTGCCAGTTCTTTCCAGTTTTAGACACATCAAGAAATTTAATCCAGACATTATCTACTCGCAGGATATTTTTCCTTGTGGTCTAGAAGCCCTGATGATTACTAAAATACTCAGAAAACCTTTTTTGGGAACTAACCATACTCCGATGGCGGAATTTATGAAATACAGCCCGATTAATTTTAAATGGACTGAAAAATTATGTTTGAAATATGTAAGTTGGTATTATAATCGTTGTCAGTTTGTCAGCGCGCCAAACAAATCTATAATTTCTGAAATGAAAAAGTATGGTTTTAAAAAAACCAGCCGAACTATTTCCAACCCAATTGAGCTTCATGATTTTAAATCTTATGAAAAAGAAAGAAAGAGGGCGCTTAAAAAAGAGTTAGGCCTTTCCGAACACACCGTAATTTATACTGGACGATTAGCTCCAGAAAAGCAGATTGATGTGGCCATCCGAGCCATGGCAAAAGTGAAAAAAGTTTTTCCCGATATTAATTTAGCTCTTACCGGCCATGGCATCGCCGAAAAGTCGTTGCGAAAGCTGGTAAAAAAATTGAAATTGGAGAATAGTGTGAAATTTTTCGGTTTTGTAGAATATGGTGAAAAATATACTAATTTGTATAATGCTTGTGACATTTTTACTGTGACCAGTACAGCGGAAATGCAATGCCTAAGTATGATGCAAGCGATGGCTTGCGCTCTGCCAGTTATTGCTGTTAACGCTTGGGCACTTCCGGAATATGTAAATTCAAAAAATGGGTATATAATTGATATAGATGATTATCAAGATTTGGCTGAGAAAATAATTTATTTATTTCAAAACCCTGGAAAGATTTCCGAACTGGGGCAAGGCGGATTGGAATATGTGAAAAATTTTTCCTCAGAGAAAATCGCTGAAGCTTGGGAAGAAATTTTTTTGCGCTTTATTAAAAAATAATTTTTTATATGAAACTTAGTTTTGTCATTCCGGCTTGGAATGAAGAAAAATATCTTGGTCAAGCGCTGGAATCAGTTTTAAGAGAAACCAAAAAACATCCAGAGGAGATTGAAGTAATTGTAGTTAATAATAAGAGTACGGACAAAACGCGCGAAATTGCCCTAAGTTTTCCCGAGATAAAATTAGTAGATGAACCCATCAAGGGATTGCCACAAGCCCGTCAAGCCGGGTTTTTAGCTTCTAAGGGGAAATTAGTTGCTAATATGGATGCTGATTCAGTTTTGCCTTTTGGTTGGATTGAAAAAGTTTTTCAAGAGTTTTCCAAAAATGAAAAACTTGTGGCTTTAAGCGGACCGTATTATTATTATGATCTTCCGAAATATTATAATTTTTTTGTTAAATTGTATTATTTTCCCGGTTATATTTTTCATCTATTTAATCACCACATTCTTAAAAAGGGCGCTATGTTACAAGGTGGAAATTTTGTCCTCAGGCGTTCAGCTTTGGAAAAGGTTGGCGGATTTAATTTAGATATAAAATTTTACGGGGAAGATACAGATATCGCTCGGCGTATTCAAAAGACAGGGAAAGTAAAATTTGATTTTTCCTTTACAATGGCCACTAGCGCTAGAAGACTCAAGAAAGAAGGTCTTTTAAAAACAGCAGGTAACTATGTTATAAATTATTTTTGGGTGATAATTTTTAAAAAGCCTTTTACTCAAAATTATGCTTATGTAGGCGATTATTCAACTAAAAAAATAAAAAAATAAAGCCATGCTTAAAAAATTTAAACATCTTTTTGATATTCGTCGTCGAAATAAACAATATTTGTTTATTGTTTTAACTTCTTTTACAATTTCTCTTATTCTAGCGCATCTTTATTCGCTAAATTCCACTAAATATGTGTATATTAGGGGGTATCACATCCATCATTTTTATTTTGGTACAGCTTGTTTGGCCTTGGGCGGAATTTTGGGAGTTTTGAGTAATAAAGCTAAAAAGAAAAGAATTGCTAGCGCGCTTATCGGTATCGGGCTGGGGCTTTTTAGTGATGAAATAGGAATGTTGCTTAATTGCACGTCAGATGGTAGAGTATGTAGTTACTATTTTCCAGATTGGGATGATATTACTTTGACTATTATGGCCATAATTGTTTTCTTAATTGCTGTTGCTGATACAGAAGTATTAGTATATTTTAAAAAGATTAGGAATTTTTTTGTTAAAGATTAAGTTGCCAGAAACACTTTTTTTGTTTAAACTTATATACAATGAATAAATACAAAGTAACAATTGGAATGGAAGTGCATGTTGAGCTTAAGACTAAGTCTAAGATGTTTTGTAGCTGTAAAAATGGAAGAGGCGCGGAAGAAAAACCCAATGTAAACATTTGTCCAGTTTGCACTGGCCAACCGGGAACACTACCTGTGCCTAATCAGCAAGCTATCAAATTTGTTCAAATGGCTGGTTTAGCTTTAAATTGCCATCTTCGGTTAGAATCAAAGTTTGACCGTAAAAATTATTTTTATCCCGATCTTCCCAAGGGTTATCAAATTTCACAATATGACCAGCCGCTTTGTGAAAAAGGAAAGTTAAAAATTAATGGCAAAGATATTGGAATTACCAGAATTCATTTAGAAGAAGACACTGGCAAGCTTATCCATCCTAAAGGGACTAATTATACTTTGGTTGATTTTAATCGCGCCGGTGTGCCTCTAATGGAAATGGTAACTGAACCAGAAATTAAAACCGGAGAAGAAGCACGGTTGTTTTGCCAAAAATTCCAACAAATTTGCCGTTATCTAGAAATTTCTGAAGCAGATATGGAAAAAGGTAATATGCGTTGTGAAGCTAATGTTTCTTTGTATAAAGAAGGTGAAGATAAGTTAAGTGGAACAAAAGTGGAAGTAAAAAATATTAACTCTTTTAAATTTGTGGAAAAAGCCATAAATTATGAAATTGAAAGACAAACAGAAGTTTTAGAAAAAGGAGAGAAGGTGAAACAAGAAACGCGTGGCTGGGATGCTAATCGTAGCGCGACAATTTCCCAACGATCCAAAGAGACATCTGCTGATTACCGCTATTTTCCGGAGCCAGACATTCCTCCGCTTAAATTTGATGATAGTTACATAGAAAAATTAAGAAAAGAATTACCAGAATTGCCAGATCAAAAAGTTCAAAGATTTAAAAAAGAATACCGGTTGCCCTTTAACGATATAGACATTATTACTGCGCAAAAAGATCTTGCTCAATATTTTGAAGAAGTTGCTAGTGAAATTATGGAGAAAATTGAAAGCGGAGAAATTAAATCAACCAAAGAAAAATCCATAAAATTAGCCGCTAACTATATTATTACAGAATTGCGAAAACGCTTGTCGGATACTAATCAGAGTATTAAAAATATAAAAATTACTCCGGAAAATTATGCAGAATTAGTGGGTATCGTGGCCGATGAAAAAATTAATTCCAGCGCGGCGCAAGCAGTTTTAAAGGAAATGTATAAAACCGGAGGCGATCCTAGCCAAATTATTGAATCAAAAAATTTAGCGCAAATGGATAATAGGGGAGAGCTGGAAAAAATTGTAGATGAAGTTTTAGCTAAAAATGAAAAATCAGTGGCTGATTTTAAAAATGGGAAGGCTAACGCGTTAAAATTTTTAGTTGGACAAGTAATGGCGGTAACGAAAGGGAAAGCTAATCCAAAAATGGCGCAAGAAATTATCAAAAATAAACTAAAATAGTTTTGCTTGACAAATCAGAAAAAGTGCGATATAATTTTTTAAGATATGAACAGAAGATACGATAAAAAAGGAAGAATAATCAAGGGGACGTTTTTGAAATTTTCAATAGTCAATGTAAAATCCACCGATGAGGTGGATTTTTTTTTAGTTCTTTTTTTAAAAAAAATATAAAAAAGGAGGAATTATGAGTGAAAGTGTGAATTTAAAAGATATGACTGAAATATTAGAAAACAAAGAGTCAAACGAGGAATTTTGCAGAATATGTGGAGGGACTAGCAATATTGTCGGTTATAACGCTTCAAAATTACCGATATGCTCAAGGTGTGCTAAATCTTGGAAAATACCAATTTATTCTTGCTCATACTTTGCTAAAAAATGTGCATAATATGTATTATTATGCAAAGAGCTCTTGGGAAAATTTTCCTCGAGCTCTTATTAAATTGTTAGCTTAAAAATTTTTTCACTTTTTTTTCTATAGATTGATAATATCTCAACCAAGCTATTCTTTCATCTTTTTTAAACCAGGTCATTTGCCGTTTAGCATAATTTTTTTCCGCCAGATATATTTTTTCCGCCAGTTCTTTTCGCGATATTTTATTTTGTAAATACAGCGGAATCCAATAATAAGCCAGTCCAAATCTCTGAATTTTTTTCCAGCTTAATTTTTTATCTCTATGTAATTTTTCCACTTCCGCTATCATTCCTTGTTTAAACCTTTTGTTTATATTTTTTTGTATTCTTTCACGCAGAATTTTTTTAGAGCGCTTGATGCCGATTTGGAGAAATTTATAATTTGTAATTTGTAATTTGTAACTTGTATCATTAAGACGGGGAACAGAGCCGAGCTGTTTGCAGATTTCAATGGCGCGGATGAGGCGGACTTTATTTTTTTTATCAATCTTTTTGGCTCGCTGCGGATCCAGTTTTTTTAATTTTTTAAAAAGCTTGTCCGCGCTTAATTTTTCTAGCTTTCTTCTTAAAATTTTATTGGGCTTAACTTCCGGTAATTGGACATTATCCGCCACAGTTTTTATCCAAAAACCGGTTCCTCCGCAAATAATAGGTAATTTTTGGCGTTTTAGAATATCTTTAATTATTTTTTGGGTCCTTTTTTTAAATTTCGCTACATTATAATCAGTATGGGGGCTGACAATATCTAGCATATAGTGGGGGATTTTATTTGAATAATAAATTTTAGAGAACTCCCTCTGTTTTATGGATATTTCCCTCTTGGAAGGGGGAAAAAGATCACGAGAAATTTTCCCTGTACCTATATCCATCCCGCGGTAAATCTGGCGGCTGTCAGCGCTGATTACTTCTCCGTTAAATTTTTTAGCCAGTTTAATAGCTGTACTAGACTT